>Ga0131853_10001626_pt1 | contig 40184 bp, 31 predicted proteins | sample TergutLab28metaG_FD_92764 | JGI IMG/M metagenome (GOLD analysis project Ga0131853, IMG submission 92764) | Labiotermes labralis P1 segment gut microbial communities from Petit-Saut dam, French Guiana - Lab288 P1 (version 2) (version 2) | ecosystem: Host-associated > Arthropoda: Insects >...
CGGGAGGCGATGTTAGTTCTTTTTGGTGAAGGATTAGTAGGTTGTATGCCATTATATAGGTCGTCTATTTTTTTTGCCATATCAGGGATAAGCCCTGTATCTTTTTTAATATCCTCAAGCATTTCTTGCATGGCAATCAACCTAGCCCTATTGTCACGCTGGGTATAATTCGTCGATTTATGCAGCTTTTTATTAACATTTTTCATTAATTGGCCGAAAACTCTCTTGTTGTCTTTAGGTATGCCAAGCCTTTTTTGTATCGCATCAATGTCCGTTAGCGTTGCGTTATCCAAAGCTTTGATAACTTCATCGGAAATAATCTCGTGGGCATCGGATGAAATAATGCCTTTTAGCTCGCTACTCCTGGGGAATTTATCTATGGCTTCTTTACATACATTAGCAATATCTTTGCGCACCAGCATTTTAAATGCTTCTTCATCGCCTACAAAGTAACTCTTGGCAGCGTTATACAAACTTTTATAATCTTTCACTCTTTTAAGAAATTTGAATGAATATTTGAAAATATCAAGCCACATAACATCATCGCCTCCTACTACCGCACAAATTGTCTAAGCTTGTCTTATTGTACATAAAAACCTTGCAAAAGTAAATATTTCCAACAAAAAACAAAAAAAGTGCCGCCTCACGGGCAGCACTTTTTTATTTTTTTTTACGCTTGTTTTTGCCGATATTTTTCAAAAGCTGCTAATTCATCCGGGTCATGCTCCAGCAAGTCAAAATCAAATTTTTGCTTGCCGCTCATAATTTCAGCAACGTCTTCCGGGCTGTAATGCACAGTAATGGAAAATCCTTTTTTGATTATTTCTTCGTAAAATGGATTTTGACGAATCCTTGAAGCATCGGGCTTTTCTTTCAATCCAAAGTCCATTACAAATCACCTCCGTAGATTTCTTTCTCAAATTGATTAGGCTTCCTTGCAGATATTATTCTTACAATATTATTATCATCTCTATAGCAGTGGCACACCGTCAATATCCTATTATATTTGTTTTTGCCAATAAGGATAAATCTATCTTCGTCTTGCGAGTGAACATCATCATCAATAATTATCGCATTTGGGTCGAAGAACGAAGATGCAGCCATTTTAAATGACACACCATGCTTTTCAATATTCACAAGATTTTTCTTTATATCCCATTCAAAAAATTTACCGCTAATTTCAAACATAGATTATTTCTCTCCCAGCAATATCACTATTATACGGCTATTTGCAAAAAAAAGACAGTAGTGAAAGATACTCAATTAACAATTATCCCCAACAAAGCAAAAACAAAAATGAATATCGCCAGTGTAAAAGCAGAAAGTATCGTTGTAAGCATTATATTGCTTGATGCAACATCCGAATCCCCACCCATTTCAGTAACCATTACATATCCGGCAATAGCAGTAGGAACACCGTTTAGCAGCATTAATATCGCCAAATCATTTCCCCTAAACCCAAAAAGGTACGCCAATAAGGTTACAGCAACAGGCATTGCCACAACTTTAATTAGGCCAGAGTATATAGCATATTTAAATTTACCATCAATACTTTTAAACGTGATGCTTGCACCCAACAAAACAAGCACAAGCGGCACGGTTACTTGCGCAAACGAGTTAATGGTCGAATTGATAAATGTGGGTAAGCTTATTCCAATAAGAGAAAAAGCAATACCAAGCGCAATGCTTATAATAGACGGATTTTTTGCAATGGATACAAGTACACCAGCTATACTCATTTGCTTGTCTTCTTTTTTGTTATACACCGCCAGCAGAACAATGCACATAATGTTGTAGATTGGAATTAAAACCGCAAGGGCTAATACCGACTTTACAGCACCATCACCCAAAACGCTAAATGCTAACGGTACAGCCAATGCACCTACATTGCTGCGGCAAGACCCCTGCACAAATGCAGAAATAACATTTCGGTCTTTTATCAGCAACAGGCTTAACGCCCATATCGCTAAAAAAGATAATATTGTCCATGCTGCAACAAAAATAATAAACCCTAAATCGAAAGACTCCCCAAGTTCCGAGCCATATATACTAGCAAACAACATTGATGGAAGAAATACTAAAAAAACGACTCTGTTTCCCTTGGACAGAAAAGCTTCATTAACAATGCCAAGCCGCCTAAGCAAAAGCCCTATCGCAGCCATTAAAATCCACGGTGCTACAATGTTAAGACTAAACGCTAAATTTGCTAACAAATTATTCTTCCTTTACTTTTAATTGCCGGGCCAAGGCACTGCTCTACTCCAAAGCGTTTCTATTTGCTTATTGTATATTCCATACCAATTTTCATTGGACGGGACAAGCTCTATGCTGGGCAAATCGTCGTTGTCGTCAGAATTTAGCAAGTGTTCTGCCTTTATGTATCCGCCGATACCTTTCATATCTCTTGCCCAAAAAAGAGTTGTAGTTACGGCATTAATCATCCTAATTTCTATGTGTTCATACTTACAAAGATTACTAAAAATGTTATCAACAGACGCCCCAATTAAATCTCTGCCTCTTATAGCCTCATATGCTTCTAACACTTTTGGGTCGTCAAGGTTTGGCACGAGAAGCCTTATTTTTAAATCCGAACGTTTTGATAATGCAGTGATGATGTCACCTGCTGATAAGAAATTTATGCTGCTTAAAAAAACTTCTTCCTTCGCTTCTTCTACGATATATTCCATGTTTTTCATTTCTGCTTTTAAATCTTTCCGGCATTTTAATTCAACATGGTTAGCACCGGCAGATTTTAGCGTTCCCATGGTTTTCAACCGTTCCTTTATTTGCTCTAGCGAAAAAACACGCACAATAAAGCATTCGACGGCTATAAGCACAAACATAATAGAAATTGCACGATAAGTAAATTCTTCAAAAACAAAACTTATAGCAAACGCAGTCAAAACCAATGCAAAAACAAGCACGCTTGGAGCAATGCTCAGTGCTTTTTTTAGCCAACTACTTTTCGCCTTTTCTGATGCTTTTCCCATTAAAATTTCCTCCTTATAACCCCTTCACAACCGCAAGTGCATCTTTAACTTCCCGCCGTATTTCATCAGCGTTCTTCCCCCTAAGCGCACCTTCTATGCTTATCTTTCCATCATAGCCAGTGGCCTTTATCGCCTTTTTAAACTCGTCATACAACGCCGTATCATCTGCCGGGCTTGGCACCATGCGCCCCAATGGATAAGCAGTATGCAAATGCTTTAAACCGCTTGGGTTTTGTATTACATCGTCATAGCTCTGCTTTTCCATTGCAACATGATAGCTGTCAACCATAGCGGATACATTTTTAAGGCCTCGGGTTAGCTCTACCGCTTCGCCGTAGCTGTTTATGATATTGGTTTCGGTGGTGTTTAGCGGCTCTACCGCTATGGTTATACCTGCTTTAGCAGCGTAAATATCCATGGTTTCGACTATTGTGCGGAGGTTTGCCCATACACTTTGGCAAGAAACACCGTCGGGAATTTTTCTTGCGCCGCCGTTGCCAAACACAAGGGTTTCAACGCCTAATTCCGCCGCAAAGGGCAGCATTCGTTCTAAGTATGCTGCAATTCCGGGCATGTCCATGTTTTGCCCCACCAAAGTAAGGGACGGCGGGAAAAACAGGTTACATGCTTTGCAAGGTATTTTTTTCAACGCTTCTTTAAGCTGTGCAATTTTTTCCTCGGATAATGCAGACAACGCAGAAAGAGGCAGTTCTACATAATCAAAACCTGCCTCTGCTACTGCATCAAATACAATATAGTTTGTGAAGTCCAAACAATAACCGTACTTCACTAGTTTTTACCCTCGTTCATGCAACTTCTCCAGCCCATTTTGCTAAGCTGCCCCAACGACAAGTTATAGTGTATGCCCTTTATGGCTTTTGCCATAAGCGGCGCAATAGAAATTTCTTTTATCTTCTCGTGCTTTTTCTCATCCGGGATTTGGATGGTATCAAGCACCAATACTTCTTCCAGCGGCGAGTTTGCAATAAGCTCTACCGCATTGCCGCAAAGCACGGGGTGCGTTACACAGGCGTGCACGCTTTTTGCGCCGTACTTCATTACAATTTCGGCGGCGTTGCATAGCGATTGCCCTGTAGAAAGCACATCATCCAGCAGGATAGCGTGCTTGCCCTCTACATCGCCGATAAAATTGCGGATAACAGGCGGGCCGCCGTCGTCCGGGCGGCGTTTGTCTGCAATGGCAAGCGGTACGTCCAAGAGGTCGGCAAAGCGGTTGCAGCGTGCAACACTGCCAAAGTCTGGTGAAACCACTACCACGTCGGACAAATCGCCAAAGCCTTCTTTGTAATATTCTGCAAAGGTATAGATGCCCTGCAAATGGTCGAGCGGGATGTTAAAGAACCCTTGAATTTGCGGGCAGTGCAAATCCATAGAAAGTATACGGTTTGCGCCTGCGGTAGTAATAAGGTCTGCCACAAGCTTTGCGCTGATAGGGTCGTGTGACCTTGCACGCCTGTCCTGCCTTGCGTAGCCGTAATACGGCACAATTGCCGTAATACGCCCGGCAGAAGAACGGCGCATGGCGTCTATCATTATAAGCAGTTCCATCAAGTTATCGTTGGTGGGCGGTGCGGTGGATTGTATGATAAATACATCCTTGCCCCGCACAGTTTCGTTTACCTTAACGCTGGTTTCGCCATCGGCAAATTGCTCGGTGGTAGACTTGCCAATTTCCATGCCGTTTGGGCTGTCGCAGCCCAAAAGCCTTACCACTTCGTGCGCCATTTTTGGGTTTGCACTTGCACAAAATATCATTATATCGCCAATTTTATCATGCATAAGATTAACCTCCGCAGAATTAGAATATTAGTCTAGGTCAGAATCAAGTATCTCAATTTCTAAAGTGCTGTCATCAATTTCCTCTGTTGCTAATGCTTCTGCATCCACTGCTATAAAATTGTCAGGTGCGGCTAGTGCGTCCAGCGGCTTCATACCGAAGTGTTCACGTGCCAAGGTTTCTATTTCGTATGCAATTTCCGGGTTGTCACGCAGGTATTGCTTTGCGTTTTCCCGTCCTTGCCCTAGGCGGGTTTCGCCGTAGGAGAACCATGCGCCGCTTTTTTTAACAAGGTCCAACTGTGCGCCAAGATCCAGCAGGTCGCCCAGTTTAGAAATACCTTCGCCGTACATGATATCTACTTCTGCCACCCTAAATGGCGGGGCAACTTTATTTTTTGTAATTTTAATTTTTGTGCGGTTACCCATGGTCACTTCGCCCACTTTTATTGCCTCTGCACGGCGAATATCCACACGTACGGAAGAATAAAACTTTAGCGCACGGCCACCGGTGGTGGTTTCGGGGCTGCCGTAAGTGACGCCAATTTTGTCACGCAGCTGGTTGATGAAAATGACGATACAATTGGTCTTGTGCGTAATACCGGTGAGTTTACGCAATGCTTGGGACATAAGGCGGGCTTGTACACCCACAGAACTTTGCCCCATTTCGCCCTCAATTTCCGAACGGGGAACCAGTGCAGCAACGGAGTCTACCACTACGATGTCTATTGCGGCGGAACGTACCATTGCCTCCGCAATTTCCAGTGCTTGCTCGCCGTCGTCGGGCTGAGAGATATATAAATCGTCTATATTTACGCCAAGTTTTTTTGCATACACGGGGTCTAGCGCATGTTCTGCGTCCACGTAGCCTGCGATGCCGCCCAATTTTTGCACTTCGGAAACGACATGCAGCGCAAGGGTTGTTTTACCGCTGGACTCCGGGCCGTAAATTTCTACGATACGTCCTTTTGGCATACCGCCCACACCCAGCACAAGGTCTATGCTTAGTATGCCCGTAGTTACCACGGGTATAGTCGTGTCGCCCATTTTTTCGCCCATTTTCATTACTGCGCCTTTGCCGAATTGTTTTTCTATATTGGACAGGGCGTTATGTAATGCTTCTTCCTTGGCGGATTGATTGTCTACTAAAACTATTTCCTTTTTTTTTGCTGCCGGTTTTTTTGGCATTTGGATTGCTCCTTCTTTTTTTGTATATTTCTATTGTATTACAATTTTCGACCGGGGGGAAGGCGTTACGCATTTAATTTTCGGCGCAACATATCCATGGCGATATTTGCCGCACGAATACGCACCTCGTTGCGGTTGCCGATGATATTGCGTTTTTCTACGTACGTTTTGCCGTTTATATATAGCCCAAAGTACACAAGCCCGACGGGTTTGTCCGCTGTGCCGCCATCCGGCCCTGCGATACCCGTGGTCGCAAGCCCAATGCTTGTGCCGCTGGTTTCTGCCGCGCCTTTTGCCATGGCGGCGGCAGTTTGCTCACTTACTGCGCCATGCGTTTGGATGATATCTGCGTCCACACCAAGGCGTTTTATTTTTGCATCGTTAGCATATGTGCAAAGCCCTTGCAGCAAAACAGAAGAACAACCCGCAACCGATACAAGCTCGCTCATTACTAGCCCGCCCGTAGAGGATTCTGCTACCGCAAGCGTGTGGTTATGCTGCTTTAGCAAGCCGATAACCACTTCGGGCAGGGTTTTGTCGTCGCTGCTGTAGATATTTTCGCCAAGTCTTTTTTCAATTTCGGCATAAACGGGGGCGATTAAAGCTTTGGCTTGTTGCGCCGTTTTGGCAGAGGCGGTTAAACGCACATGCACGTCCCCCAACTTTGCATAGGGCGCAATGGTTGGGTTTGTTTGGGCGTCGATTAAGTCCATCAGCATTTTTTCTACGCTGCTTTCGCCAATGCCGATTATTTTTAGCGTTTGGGACACAAACACTTCACCGCTTTTTTCCTGCAAAAATGGCACGGCGTAATCCACAAACATCGGTTGCATTTCATGCGGCGGCCCGGGCAGCAGCATGAGTATTTTGCCACCTGCTTCAATAACTACACCCGGCGCACAGCCATTATTGTTGGGCAAGACAAATGCACCCTCGGGAATGATGGCGTTTTTTTCTACATCCGGCGGCAAAACATGCAGGGTAAAACGTTCACGTATACGCTGCATGGATGCTTCGTGCAACACAAGCTCCCGCCCAAAATATTCTGCGGCCACTGTTTTGGTGATATCGTCCTGTGTTGGTCCTAACCCGCCGGAAATGACGACCATATCCGCATGATGGGTTTCGAACGCTGTTTTTAGCGCAAAAAAAAGCCGCTTATGATTATCGCCAACCGTGGCTTGGTGGTACACAGACACACCAAGACCCGCCAGTTCTTGCGATAAAAACGCGGCATTTGTATTTATGATATTACCCAGTAGCAATTCTGTTCCTACACTTAAAATTTCGGCAGTCATAGATGCTTATATCCCCTTACTAAATAGCTGCTTGTTTTTTAAAGTATAATCCACTGCCGACCATATTGTAAATACTACGGCGATAATTGCCAGCCCCACGGTTACAGGCGCAAACACTAACGCCTCAATTGGTAGCAACACATAAATGATAAGCACAATTTGGAAAATTGTTTTAAGTTTGCCCAGCAAATCCGCAGCCATAACAATATTTTGCTCTAACGCCAGCTGCCTTAACCCACTGATATAAAATTCTCGGCTGATGATTATAATTGCCACCCAAACAGATAAATCGCCCATGGCAGCAAACGCCACAAGTGCCGCCGCAACCAATAGCTTATCTGCCAGCGGGTCCATTAGCTTGCCAAAGTTGGAAACAAGTTTTAGCTTGCGTGCCAAGTAACCATCCAGCGCATCGGTTGCCGCTGCAACAGAAAAAAGTATGAGTGAAAGCCAAGTATTTACCTCCGCATCAAACGGCTGCATAAGATACACAACCAAAAATGCGGGTATAAGGACAATTCTCAAAAGTGTAATTTTATTAGGTAGGTTCATGTTCGTATTCGCCCCTCAAGTCGTATTGGTCGCTGCCAAGTATTTTTACTTTGCATATATCGCCTAGGCCTTGCGAAAGTTTTATATCGGAAGAAAAATTTACAACGGCGTCTACTTCGTATGCATCGTACTGCGTACGTCCTGTGTATTCGCCGTTTTCATTAACAGAATCCACAATGACATCCAAAATTTTACCCGCTTGCGCTTCCTGCTTTTCGAAATGAATGCGCTGCTGCAAATCCATAATGGCAGCAAGTCTATCCTGTTTTGTGCTTTCCCGCACTTGCTGCGGCATGGTTGCGGCAGGTGTGCCGTCCTCCCTAGAGTAGGGGAATACGCCCAGCCTGTCAAACCGCACCTCCCGCACGAATTGCATCATATTTTCAAAGTCACGGCTGCTTTCGCCGGGGAAGCCGACGATTAGCGTTGTGCGGATGGCAATGTCGGGCATTTTATCACGCAATTTTTGCACAAGTTCCAGCAATTTTTCTTTAGAACCGCCACGCCCCATGCGTTTTATCACGCTGTTTTCGCTATGCTGAATGGGCATGTCTATATATTTGCAAACCTGCGGCAGTGCTGCCATGGCTTGAATTAACTCGTCTGTTATATGTTCGGGGTAGGCATACATGAGGCGTATCCATGTTGCACCGCTTTCTTTTGCCAATAAGCGCAACAGTTTTGGCAATCTTTTTTCGCCATAGATATCTGTACCATAAAGTGCGGTATCTTGCGCCACAAGCACAAGTTCCTTTGCGCCTGCGTTAACCAGTGCTTTGCATTCGTGCAAAATATCTTCCATGCTGCGGCTGCGATACGCCCCTCTTATGGAAGGAATCGTGCAGTAGGTACAATAGTTATCGCAGCCCTCTGCAATTTTTACATATGCAATGTGCGGGGTGACATCGTCCGAACGTGCGGCGATACGTGCAATGGTTGAAGTAGTTTTTTCTGACAAAGGCGGTGCGCCGATTAAATTTTCTACTACTTCAGCTATATTTTCATACTCGCCCACACCCACTATCACATCTGTTTCGGGTATGGCTTGCAAAATCTCACCCCTATAACGTGCCGCCATGCAACCCACTACGATTAATGCTTGACATTCTCCGTCAGTTTTATGCTCGGAAAGGTCGAGAATTAGGTCGATACTTTCCTGCACCGCATCACGGATAAAACCGCAAGTGTTTACAACGATAGCCGCCGCTTCAGCAGGCTCGTTTATCACTTGGTAGCCCGCCGTACGCAAAGTGCCTATCATCGTTTCGCCATCTACACGGTTTTTGTCGCACCCCAGCGACACAAGGTATATACTAGAATTCATTCAGTCCTCCAAAACTTACATTACTATTTACAAACCTGCACGGGCGCAATTTTTTATAAGCATCGCAACCGTCATTGGGCCTACACCGCCCGGTACAGGTGTAATGTGGGATACTTTGCCTATTACATTCTCAAAATCTACATCGCCGCACAGTTTGCCGTCTACTCGGTTTATGCCCACGTCTATCACCACTGCGCCGTCTTTTACGTATTCGGCTGTTATGAAACGTGGCTTACCTATCGCCGCCACAAGGATATCCGCCTGACGGCACATTTCTGCTAAGTTTTCTGTTTTGCTGTGGCAAATGGTAACCGTTGCGTTTTCGTTCAAAAGCATAAACGCCAATGGCTTACCCACAATATCACTACGCCCAACGATTACGGCGTGTTTACCTGTAATGGTTATGCCTTCAGCTTTTAACATCTCTACAATCCCCGCAGGCGTGCAGGGTAAAAAATTTGCCCTGTTTTGCGCCACAAGCCCAAGATTGTATGGGTGTAGGCAATCCACATCTTTTGCGGGGTCTACAGCTTCCACAACAGCATCGTTATTTATATGCGGCGGCAATGGTTGCTGCACCAAAATACCGCTGGTTGACGAATTATTTAGCTCCTGCACCTTGGCAATCACTGCTTCTTGCGTCGATTCGGCAGGCAAATTATGCAGGGCAAAACCAATGCCCGCTTTTTCGCACGCCAGCCGTTTGTTTTTGATATACACCAACGAAGCAGGGTTATCCCCCACCAACACAACAGACAAATGCGCACTGCCTTTTGTACCCATAGCTATGGCATGTTTTTTGCCATCAATAATTTTCCCTGCCATAAATTTCTGCATACTCCTCACGGGTTATCGTTACTTTGCGTGGCTTTACGCCGTCTTCCGGCCCAACAATGCCACGTATCTCCAAGTCTTCCATTAAGCGAGACGCTCGGTTGTAACCGATGCGGAACTGCCGCTGCAACATACTGGTAGACGCTTTGCCTTTAATAAGCAAAAACTCAACCGCATCGTAAAAGAATTCATCTACTTCGCCTTCAATTTTTGTTTTCCCCGGCATGGTTATTTGCTGAATCATCTCTGTCGTATGTTCCGCAGGGGCTTGCGCTTTTAAAAACGTCACAAGTTGCTCTACTTCTTTGTCGGAAATAAAACCGCCCTGTACACGTATCGGTTTGTTCTGCCCACGGGGCAGGAACAGCATATCCCCACGCCCCAGCAATTTTTCCGCACCTTGCATATCAAGTACCGTGCGGCTGTCCGTCCCGGAGGATACGGCAAACGCCAAGCGTGACGGTATATTCGCTTTTATCAAGCCAGTTATAACATCTACAGACGGGCGTTGTGTGGCGACAATCAAGTGAATGCCCGCCGCACGGGCCTTTTGTGCAAGGCGGCAAATGGCTTCTTCTACTTCGCCCTTACATGTCATCATAAGGTCGGCAAGCTCGTCTATGATAATGACTATCTGCGGCAGCTCGGGCTGCCCCTCGCTTGCCACAAATTTGTTATAGCCCTTCAAATCTCTGCAACCTGTTTCGGCAAACGAGTTGTAGCGGCTTTCCATTTCTTGTACAGCCCAGTTTAGCGCACCCGACGCTTTTTTAGGGTCGGTTACAACAGGTATAAGCAAATGCGGAATGCCATTGTACACGCTAAGCTCTACCACTTTTGGGTCTACCATCAACAGCTTCACTTCGTCCGGCTTTGCCTTATACAAAATACTGGCGATAAGCGTGTTTATACATACACTTTTGCCTGCACCCGTTGCACCCGCTATCAGCAAGTGCGGCATGTCGGCAACGTCGGCAACAACGGGGTTGCCTGCAATATCTTTACCCACAGCAAACGCAAGCTTGGAAGGGAAATTTTCAAAACGTTCGCCCTCAATTATTTCGCGCAAATATACGCCCTGCGGCTCTTTATTTGGTATTTCTATACCCACAGCGGCTTTGCCGGGTATAGGCGCTTCTATACGAATGCCTTGTGCGGCAAGGCTAAGTGCAAGGTCGTTGGACAAATTTACGATAGAACTTACCTTTACACCCGGTGCGGGCGCAAGGTCGTAACGGGTTACGGTTGGGCCAACACTCACTTCCACCACTTCTGCCTCTACACGGAAGCTGCGCAACGTTTCCTTTAATATGACGGAATTTTTCATCACTTGCGTACGAGACTCGGCATTGGACTGCGGCTTCTCGTTCCGTGCAAGTATATTTATGGGCGGCAGCTCAAAATCCTCGTAGCTATGCTCGGCAGGAAGTTCGTTGGAAATTTCGGGGCGACGCTCTGCATATTCATCATCAAAACCATGGTCAAACTCTTCGATATGTTCATAAGACGGAGTGGGAGACGCATCATCTACCAGCCCACGCACCACAAGGTTAGACTCGTAGTTGTCATATTCGGGAATTTCCGATTCCTCGTCCACAACATAATCTGCTTCCGGTTCATCATAATATGCGTCGGGCTCAGGTTCAGGCTCTGCATTCCAATTCCTGTGCCGTGCCACAAAAGGAGCTATATTTTCCGGCGGGGCGGCAGGCTCTTGCCCTATCTCTTCATGCACAAGGCGTATTCTGTATTCTTCGCCATCTACATCATCCGGGTCTATTTCCATTATTTCGGCAAGGTGGGTTGGAGTTGGCGTCGCATCTTTTCTGCGGGCAGGTAATGCCGCTTGTCCTTTTTTGGGCTTCGCAGCCGGCTGAACAAGCTCTACACTATCATCTTCGTCATCTTCTACAAAGCGGCTGCGCTCATTATATGCCACTTTAACCTTGTTCACACCTTTTTCCACAAGACCTATAAAGGAACGCTTGGTCATTAACACAAGTACAATCAAACCCGCTGTGCTAAGCAGAATAATTGCGCCCCAATGCCCAAACAACGTGCGGGTTAAATTACCAAAAAGTGCGCCCACCAAACCGCCGCCAAGCATCCGCCGGCTGGTATATACATGCCCCAAAAGCTGCATGGCGGTGTAGTATGTATAAGTTTCGTCCGCAAAGGGAAAAGTTATAACGTGAACCCAAGACAAAACAAGCAAAAAAAGGATAACGCTATGTACCACCGGGATGCGGATTTGCTTGGAAAAAAGATTGATTACAGCAATTGAAATAAGGCCAATAGGCAATAAAATGCCCCCAAAGCCTAAAAGCCCAATAAGCAAGTTATTAAAAAAACGACCAATGCCTCCGGCTTCTGCCGGTACAAAAACGGCAATAAGCAGTAGTATGCCACAGCCTATTGCTGCCAAACACTTCACTTCCTTGGCAATTGCAGGCGGACTTTTCGACATGGATTTTGTCGTTTTTGATTTACTCGTATTCCTTGGCATAAATATTCACCTTCGTTAAAATGCTTTTAATACGCCAATTATATAGTAATTTGAGAAACTTGTCAGCTGCAAACAAAAGACGACAAATGTTTACAAATAAATTGTGTTATTTTGTGAGTGTACAATGTATCTAAATTCAAATAGAGTGGAAAAAATATAATATTTGGGAGGATTTCTTGTGAACAGAGAAAGAACAAAATCAGACAAAAGAAAACTGGACAAAATTGTTGGTAACAATATCAGAATCGAGCGCGAAGCTCGTAAAATGACCAGAGAAGAACTTGCAGAAGTAATTGACATTACCGTTTCTCACCTAGGTCTTATCGAGCGTGGCGAAAGAGGTGCTACACCTGTAACACTTGGACGCTTGGTGTCTGCATTCGGCGTTACTACCGATAGCATGTTTGCTTCGTCTTCAAAAGCAGTATCTGCAAGAGAAGAAGGCAAAAGCAACAATCCATATTTCAAAAAAGTTTCTACGCTTATTACTCGTCTTTCAGAATCCGAATTGGAAATTCTGTGCCATACGATAAAAGGGCTAATGTCTGCACGCGCAGGAGATAAGTCTGCTTTAGAAGATTTTGGCGACATCTAAAATATTAGGGCTTGGGCATGAGCATTGTTTAAAATATCAGGCACTGCCCATAAAACGTGAAAAAAGCCACCTTTGGGTGGCTTTATCCGACCCGGAAAATACTGCTGTAATTGCAGACCTTTCCGACATTACAGGCATGAATATCATGCCTATTTTTGTTAACCCCGAAGAAATACGCATAGGCATTAACCGCCTGTTTGCAGCATCGGAAAACGAAGCGATTGAAAATACCGACACCATACATTTTATCGATTCTGTTATAGAAACGGGCATTGCAAACCGTGCAAGTGATATACATATAGAACCATACCACAATTGCTTACGGGTTAGATATCGGGTAGACGGGCATTTGCATACATACAATTCTGCCGATATTTCCCTGCTTGCCGGTGCTATCTCTCACCTTAAAATTAAGGGCGGCATGGATATTTCGGAAAAGCGGCGTCCGCAAGACGGTCGCTTTTCTTTGCGTTCGGAAAATTTTCAAAAAGAAAAAATCGAGTTCCGCATCAGTATTTTGCCCACCGTTTTTGGCGAAAAAGCAGCCATCCGCATCTTATACGACAATACTGCGCTTATTAAAAAAACTGACCTTGGCTTTTTTCCTGAAGATTTGGAGCGTTTGACAGCATTACTTAAACGCCCGTATGGCGCAGTTTTTGTAACAGGGCCTACGGGCAGCGGTAAATCTACAACCCTCAGCAGCTTTTTGGAAGAACTGAACACAGAACTTGTAAACATTGTTACGGTAGAAGACCCCGTAGAAAATCCCATACCGGGCGTAAACCATATTGCTGCGGAAAGCGGAGCAAGCATATCGTTTGCACATGTGTTGCGCAATATTCTGCGGCAAGACCCGGATATAATAATGATAGGCGAAATTAGAGACGAGGACACCGCTCGCATAGCCATTCAGGCGGCAATAACCGGGCATATTGTGCTTAGCACGTTACATACAAACGACGCCGCAGGTGTAATAGAACGCCTTTTAGACATGGGAATAGAACCTTACCTCGCCGCTTCGGCACTAAATGGTGTCATTTCGCAACGCTTGGTACGCAGAATATGCGAAAATTGCAAACAGCCGGCGAAATTATCGGCGGCACAAGCAAAATTGCTGGATATCAATGCAAATATGCAAGTATTTAAAGGCAGGGGCTGTGATGCATGTTTGAATACAGGCTACCGTGGCAGGCTTGCCGTATACGAGATAATTGTGCTAGATGACCATATGCGCCGCCAAATAAGTGAAAGCCCATACCCCTTTGCGGTAGAGCTGCGCAGCACAAGTACATTCAAAAAAACCGCATTGCGCCACCTTATTGCAGGCAACACCGATGCGGACGAAATTGTCAGAATTATTGCGTTGTAAATTTTTGTCAAATTGAAAAAACTTCTTGTCGAAAAGGGTCACCCTATATTGCATTTTATCAAATATTCTGCTAAAATCAAAATGTCAATGTCAGAACAGACACTAATTAGGAGGTAACTATTATGGACAGAGAGAAAACAAAAGCAGACAAAAGAGTATTAGACAAAATTGTGGGTAACAACATCAGACTGGAACGTGAATCCCGCAAAATGAGCAGAGAAGAGCTTGCAGGAGTTATCGACATTACCGTTTCTCACTTGGGTCTTATCGAACGAGGAGAAAGAGGTGCTACACCTGTAACGCTTGGGCGTTTAATTAACGCATTTGGCGTTACAACCGACAGCCTTTTTGCGGACAAGCTTTCCGGCAAAAAAGCGAAAGAAACCGAAGAAGCTTCATATCGTAGAAAAGTTGCCACACTTATAACCGACCTTTCCGAAACAGAGCTTGAAATTCTATCACATACAATAAAAGGCTTGATTGCCGCACGCGACAGATAATAAAAATATACACAATAAAAAAAGGGCTTACGCCCTTTTTTTATTCCTCAATGACTTCCACATCTACAATCTCGTCTTCGCTGCTGTCGTCTTCGTTTATTTTTGCGATACTTACTACCGTTGTGCCTGCGTCCATATTTATAAGCTTAACGCCCGACGCATAACGCCCCTGTACGGAAATATCGCAAACCTTGATGCGTATGACCACACCTTCGGAGTTTATTAGTATCAAGCCGCAATTTTCGGTTACCGCCTCTATACCAACAACCGAGCCGGTTTTTTCGTTTACTTTAAACGCAATGGTACCCATGCCGCCACGGTTTGCATCACGGAAGCTTGTAAGCGGCGTACATTTGCCATACCCTTTTTCGGATACCACAAGCACTTGGTCGTCTGCTGCGGTTGCGCCAATTATTTGGTCGCCCGCTTTTAGCTTCATGCCACGGCTACCCATGGACTGCCCGCCGCTTTCACGCACTTGTGCTTCCGGGAAGCGGATTGCCTTACCCATTTTGGAAGCAATAAATATCTCACGTTCACCATCGGTGCGCATAACTGCCATGAGGGTATCGTCTTCCCTAAAGGTAATGGCTATGCGGCCGTTTTTATTTATTTTGCTAAACTGTGACAGTGCAGTACGTTTTACCGTGCCTTTTTGGGTTACCATTACCAAGTAACCGTCCCAGCTTTCTTTGTTTACAGGAATCATACCTGCAACAGTTTCGCCATTTGGCAAGTTAAGCAGGTTAACCAGTGGCATACCTTTTGCTTGGCGGCCTGCCTCAGGTATTTCGAACGCACGTAAGCTATGCGTACGCCCTGTGCTGGTAAAGAACAAGATATGGTCGTGCGTATTTGCCACAAACAAATCTTTTACCCAGTCTTCTTCTCTTGTCTGCATACCAATAACACCCCTACCGCCACGGGCTTGGCTGCGGTATGTCTCAAGCGGCAAACGCTTGATATATCCCATGTTAGAAATGGTGATAACGCTTGCAGCATCGTCTATCAGGTCTTCCAAGTTAATTTCACCCGGGTCGTGCAGAATTGCGGTACGGCGTGTGTCGCCATATTTGTCACGCACTTTCACCAACTCATCCCGCAGAACAGAAAGCAGATACGCTTCGTCCGCAAGAATGCGGCGCAATTCTGCAATAAGCACTTGCAGCTCATCATATTCGCTTTGCAAGCGGTTGCGCTCTAAGCCTGTTAACGCACGAAGACGCATGTCCACAATCGCTTGCGCTTGAATTTCTGTAAAATCGAAACGCTCCATCAGTTTGCCACGTGCTTCGGCAGTGTCTGCACTGCTGCGGATTAATGCGATTATTTCATCTATGTGGTCGAGCGCTTTTAGCAAGCCTTCTAATATATGCGCACGGCGTTCTGCCTTGGCAAGGTCGAATTGCGTGCGGCGGGTGATAACGTCTTTTTGGTGGTGGATGTAATGCTCGATAATTTCTGAAAGGTTTAATATTTTCGGCTCTTTTTTAACAAGTGCCAGCAAAATAATACCGTAGCTTTCTTGCAGCGGCGACATTTTATATAGCTGGTTAAGCACAACGTTGGCGTTAGCGTCTTTGCGCAGCTCTATGATAATACGCACACCGTTACGGTTGGATTCGTCTCTTATATCGGTAATGCCGTCTACTTTTTTGTCTTTTACAAGGTCTGCCATTTTTTTAACCAGGTTGGCCTTGTTCACTTGGTATGGGATGGCTGTTACACGAATTTGCTCACGCCCGCTACTGCCCATTGGCTCGATAATAGCCTCTGCACGCAGCACGGCACGCCCACGCCCTGTGCGGTAGGCTTCTTTAATGCCTGCCACACCAAGAATAGCCCCACCCGTAGGGTAGTCAGGGGCTTTTACTATGTCTATCAGGCTTTCGATATCCGTTTCGTTGCCCTCACGCATGTCGTCGATACGGTGCAGCACGGCGTTTACTACGTCGGTGAGGTTATGCGGGGGAATATTTGTACTCATACCTACCGCAATACCTGACGAGCCGTTTACCAACAGGTTAGGGAAACGGGCAGGCAATACGGAAGGTTCTTCAAATTCTTCGTCATAGTTTGGCACAAAGTCGACAGTTTCTTTTTCGATATCTGCAAGCATGTCCATGGAAAGCGGGGCAAGCTTGGCCTCGGTATAACGTTCTGCCGCTGCACCGTCGCCGTCCATGCTGCCAAAGTTACCATGCCCGTCCACCAACGGATAACGCATAGAGAAGTCCTGCGCCATACGTACCATCGCATCATAAATGGACGAGTTACCATGCGGGTGATATTTACCCATGGTGTCACCCGTGATACGTGCCGATTTTTTATATGCTTTGTTAGGCTCCAAGTTAAGCTCGCTCATAGCGTAGAGGATGCGGCGGTGTACGGGTTTTAAGCCGTCACGCACATCCGGCAGCGCACGAGACACGATTACACTCATAGAATAGTCGAGATACGAGCTGCGCATTTCGTCAGCGATATCTATGCCTTTTATACGTGGGTTTAGGTTTTCGTCCATAGGTGAATGCTCTCCTGTAAATCGTATTGGAAATCTCGTTAATTATAACAGAAAAAAGCCCGTTTGTGTGGCGGATTGCAATAAAAAAAGCGGCAAAAGCCGCCTTTAAATCACATTTACAAAATTTCACAAACTATCACCGTAATATTATCACGCCCGCCACGCTCTAATGCTTGGTTAATAAGAATCGCTACAGCCTTTTGAACACAACTTTGTGACGTTAAGCATTCCGTAATATCTTCACTTGACAGCATATTGGTAAGCCCATCGGTGCAAAGCAGATATTTATCGCCCTGTGCTACTACTTCATCTGCAAAGTGGGGTTCGATAATCATCTCGTGCGGGAATATTCCCAGATGCTGTGTAAGCACGGAATGTCTTTTGTCGACATGGTCTATTGATAGTTGCGTAAAGATGCCGCCCCTTAACCTGTATATCCTGCTATCGCCTATGTTACATAGCCATATACGATTGTCCTTAAAATATACTATGGCAGCAGTAGAACCGGCACGTTCGCCATATTTTAACGAAAGTGCATTTATTCGGTTGTTGGCAGTATCGCATACATCCGCAAGCCTGTGCCTGTTGATTAACTCGTCAAGTGTTTTTGCTGCAATATACGCTGCTTCTTCGCCATATTTTTCGCCTCCCATACCGTCAAACACGGCAAAACAAGCCGAATTCAGTTGCTGCACGGATAATATTTCTGCCGTACCATTATTTTGGGAAGGAAGGATACTGCCGTTAAAATAAAAATTATCTTCATTATTAAGGCGTACTTTGCCTGTGTGGCAGCCGCAGGCAGCGATGATATTTATCATTTGCTTAATCCCCCTGTGCAATGTCTCGTAGCTGTCCCGGCAGGTCAAATATCCAACCTTGTTCCCGCAGCTCGCTTATAAGGCTTTCCAATTGCTGAAACAGTGTTATATCGTCAGAGCCTGTAATTTTGCTTCCTGCAATCAAAAATTCTTCGTACGCCGGGTAGAAGTTGCGTTCGCTCTCAATTAACTCGCTTTCGATGGTGATAAGCATGAGGCTACGCAAAGCATGTGGCATATAACTATTTGGATATCGTTCCTGCATGTGCAAAAGAATATCTTCTGCACGGATGTAGTCATCCATCTCGAAATAAATTGCAAATAAATTGCTGAAAATATTTTCCCGTACAATTCCCAACGCCATTAATTGATGGAACGCATTCGCAGAAAGTTCCAACCATTCATGCCCTAAAGCAGGGTTAACTAAGTATGCTTCGTAGTACGCAAGGGCAAGCATTTCCCACAGCACAGTATCGTACGCCAAGTTAAGCCGTACCATACCGTCGGCTATTAACTCTGCCTGTAATTGCGCGGCATTGCGTATAGGGGAGCTACCCAGTCTTTCCAGTACAGCACAGTCTCGATATAACTCTGCAAGGGAGCGCAGCGCACGGCGTTGTAAGTCTGCATCCGCTTCGGGGCTGTTAAGTACCTCCAGGAACGCACTTTCCGCCGCCAGGAATTGACGTCTTGCGTAATCGACTTCTGCCTGTACATATCGGGTGACAATCCCGTCTGCACCTGCATCAAACATACGCTGTAGCACACCAGCGGCTTCGTCAACACTACCCAGCCGACCCAACGCAACGGCGTAGTCTCGCATTGCACTAACGGTTATTTCTCCGCCGGCAGTGCTTAAGCGAAAGAATGCGGCAGATGCAGCATAATCACCAATTTCAAAATAAGCTGCGCCCAAAATTTCGTTTAAACGGTTTTGCTCTTCCACGCCAAAATCCCTGCCAAATGCAAGGTCATCTTCTATAAAGCGAATGCATTGCTCGAACTCGCCCATAAGGTAAAGTGCGTAGGCATAAGCAATTTGCGGTTGCTGCTGGTGCGGAAAAATTTCTATTGCTTGCAAAATAAGCTCGGCTGCTTGGGCAGGATTGGAATAAAACATCCCCCCGGCTTGAGCCATAAGAGATTGAAAATTTTGCATTTGCTGCTCTTGATATTGTATTTGCCGTTGTTGGTTGTTGTTATATATGAAAAAAAATATACCCGCTACGGCGATAAGAGCGACACCAATGACAATGGGCAAATTTTTCAGCTTACCTTTCGGTTTTGCCGAGGCTACGGGCTTATGCACTGTTTTTCCAAACATGCTTTGCGTGCGGGAAGTGGCATCATCAAGCGGCGTAGTGGTTTTAGTGCTGCCACCAAACATGGATTGCGTTCCGCCGGAGGTATCAAAGTCTACTAACTCGCTTACTTTATCGGGCGTTTTTGATACGTATAAGTTTTCTGCTAATGCAAGTTCGTCGCCGTCTGGGTATATCGCCTCGGCGTCTTCTTTATCATAAAGAATAGCCTCAAGCTCCTCGCGCATTTGCATAGGGCTTGGATAGCGGTCTTTAGAATTGTGAGCGATGGCTTTTGCTACAATTTCTGCAAGCCGCCCTTTGGCATGGAAAGGAATGGGCGCATCCTCTCCGCCCATGCGTTTGGCAAGCGCCAGCTCCCGGCTCGAATATGTAATAGGCTCAGGCGCAGGCGGCATAAATGGGATACGGTTGCGGTTCAGCATTCTGTACAGCACGATGCCCAGAGAGTATGTGTCTACGCTAAAGCCGTATTCCGAACCACGATAAACTTCCGGTGCCATGTAGTTGTATGTGCCTTTTTTGGACAAACCCGACATAGTTTTTTCCACCGTGCGGGCAATACCAAAATCGCCAAGTTTAAAATCGCCGTTGGTAGAAACAAATATATTTTCGGGTTTGATATCCCTGTGAATGATGTTGTATTTTTGGCACAATTCTAAAGCCCGGCACATATCTATGCCAAGCCGTATGATATCCCTGCGGGAAAATGGATTTGCATATGCATGGGCTAGCAAAGGAGTGAGCAGTTCCATACGTATGAGGATATCCCAACCTATGCCATTAGGGTGTTTTTGCACGGTGTGGTCTTCGTAACTGACGATGTTTGCCGTACCTTTGAGCCGTGCCATTAGTGCAAATTCCCGTACGATATTTTCTACCACAGTGTGAAAGTATTTTTCCGCAGCGGCAAAATCCATGCCTTCTTCCATAACGCTGCGTAGCTCCACCTCGTTTTGCGGCACGGTTATAATTTTCAACGCCGCACGATAGGTTTGCCCAAAGTCGTTACGCTCTATCTCGAATACCTTGCCAAAACTGCCTTCGCCCAGTTTGTGCATGATTGTCCAGTTGCCAAGGACAGTTTGACCGGGTTGGTATTGTTTGTTCATTGTATAACACCCCACTCTATCCATACATATCCTAAGACATCGCCATTTGCATCATATGACGTTATAAATATAGCGTTGCCAAACTCATCAAACTGATAAATTGCATAAAACCAATCGTCATTAAACCAACTATTATAAACTCGACCGTCCTCGTCTATGTCAAACGGAGAACGTTCCAAATCAATAGTACCCTTAAGAGTACCAAATACAGTCGTAATCTGATGGAATCCTCGAGAGCGATAATTCTCAAATCTTGACTGAAGTATTAAGCCATCGTACAAATCATCGTATTCTATCCCATCAATAAAGCCGCCATGCCCACCTCTTGGTATAGATGTCCTAAATATACGATTATATTGCCACCCTCCAGCAGCGTCATCAAACGTCCATGTTTCTTCACGGAATGCTTCTAACAAACCTTCGCTTGTATAGCCTTGATATTCTACAAAACGCACAAGAAATCCATTTGAATCATATTCCATGGTTTGTCTACCACGAATGCCTCTAAATTCAGTTGGATATCTTAAATATTCTCTACTTATAGGCAATCTTGTTTCATTGTTATCTGACACAGTATGGGACAGTTCATCGTCTAATTCTAGCATTGCGGTATCACTGGTCGATTCTTCTAATATCTTTATTTGTTCCAGCTCCGCAATACGTTCCAGCAACTGTGCATCACCCGTTAAGTCATACCCCTGTCGCAAAATAGCAATTGCCGTATCAATATCCCCAAGCCCAATATAAGCATCCGCTAACCCAAGATAAGCGTCTGCTTGCCGTGGGTTTATTTCTATTGCCGCACGGAAAGCAATTACCGCTTCTTGGTAGTTCCCCTGCGAAAGAAAACGCATACCAATATCGTAATGGTGCTGCCAGTCAGGGGCGGCTTCTGTTTCTCTTTGTGAATTTATTAATACTATTGCTCCAATACATAAAACCACGGCCAATGCTATGATTATTATTAAATGAGTTCGTTTCATTATCCTTGCTCCTTACCGCATGGTGTATCTATCATCTTCGCCAAGAATTAATGTTGCCCATTCGTTTATTACATAGCCTATCATTTGCCCGTACCTGTTATAGGTTGTGATTCTTGTATTAAGTCCTGCTTCGTTGTATTCGAATATTGCATATGCGCCTATGGCATCATTCGCACCGCTACCCGTGGAAAAAATAAAATTACCCAAAATCCAATTGCCATCAGCATCAAATCGGTCTTGCGGGAAAGGTTGCAAATCTACCCTTATAGGGCGGTCTTCGCTCCAAGGCCAAACAGGCATTGCAAATACAGCAGCATCACCTATGCTGATACCTCGCCCACGATGGTCGGAAGGATTCATGTCCATCCAATCTCCCCCGCCCGGAACAGAATCCGTACCATAATCAGTAAACATGCGGAAGCTACGGTAATCCGGTGAATATTCAAAATACAACGTACTAGCCCAGCTAAATATAGAATCCTCGGCATGTGCAAACGCTGTTAGACTTTCTGATACCGATTCGCTACGGACAATAAAACCGTCGTCGTTATATGTGATAGTACCAATTCTCATGCTATGACGTGTAGAAAATTCCTCTACAATCGTATATCGCATCTCTTGCCGTATAAGCACAATTAGGTATTCTGGTAACTCGTCCTCTTCTGTTTCTATGCTCGGTGCGGTTTCAACATCTGCAATGGGGCTGTTATCGGGTGGGGGAGTACCTGCTGTAGGAGCGTTTAATGCTTCAAGCTCTACAATACGTTCCGGCAACCGTGCATCACCTGTTAAGTCATACCCCTGTCGCAAAATAGCAATTGCCGTGTCAATATCCCCAAGCCCAATATAAGCTTCCGCTAACCCAATATAAGCGTCTGCTTGCCGTGGGTTTATTTCTATTGCCGCGCGGAAAGCAATTACCGCTTCTTGGTAGTTCCCCTGTGACAGGAAACGCATACCAATATCGTAATGGTGCTGCCAGTCAGGAGTGACTTCTGTTTCTCTTTGTGAGTTTATTAGCACTATAGCTCCGATGCATAAAACCGCTGTTAACGCTATTGCAATGATTAAATGACTACGTTTCATTCCAATACTCCCCATTCAATCCAAGCCTCCCCGATTACTTCACCATTACCACCATATGTTGTTACAAAAATGGCGTTGCCAAGCTCGTCGAATTGGTAAATTACATAAGCCCATGTACTACCACTCGCCTCGGCATCAAAAAATCTATTTTCTATTCGTCCATCCTCTCCCATACTCATCCCTATACTCTCTAGATACAATAGTGGAAAAGCCTCAACCCATACTCTACCCAGCATAACAGGTTGCGCATCACGTATAGGGAGGCGAGCACGTACAAAATTAGAGTCGTGATATATGCGCCCCCAATCATGCCACACTCCCTCGCCATCAAAGTGGCCTGCAAAGTCTACATGCGTACGCCACCATCCACGTTCAATCTCATCATATTCCCATAAAACTTCGGACTGTGCTACCAAGGTATCTAAGTGCAACTCTGCTCCTATCCTGGCAGGGCCATAGTTAACTGTCCTCACAATAAATCCGCCTGAATCCCGTTCAAAAGTTTGCCGCCACCGATGACCTTGTGGGTGATGTATATCCGGATGCAAGAAAGCCTCTACGCTTATTGGCACAAAAATTTCATTACCTTGCAATATATTATAAGGAGGGGTATCTTCTGCTTCCGGTATCGCCGTCGCACCGGCAGTGGATTCGTTATTTGACTGCGAAGTATCAAGCTCTGATATACGTTCACGCAAGCGCATATCACCCGTCAGGTCATACCCCTCTCGCAAAACAGCAATAGCCGCATCAACATCACCCAAACGCACATAAGCTTCTGCTAACCCAAGATAAGCGTCTGCTTGCCGTGGGTTTATTTCTATTGCTGCACGAAATGCGATTACCGCCTCTTGGTAATTGCCTTGCGATAGAAAACGCATACCAAGGTCGTAATGGTGCTGCCAGTCTGGGGCAGGAGGTTCTGTCTCCCGTGAAGAATTTATAAACACCACCACACCTATAAACAAAACTGCTATCACTGCTATTGAAATTATCAAATGGCTGCGCTTCATTATTAATTAACTCCCTTTAAATCAAATATGTAAGAATGGGGCGGTTTAAACCGCCCCTAAAACCATTTAGCTAAACCGTCTTGACCCACTTGCATCGGTGCTTTGAATGTCTTTCATATGTGCATCCATTGCGCCTGCATATTCGTTTAATGATTCTACAAAGCTTTCCAGTGTACGCCTGTATTCTCTGTACTTGCTTTCAAACGCCACATGCGCTTCGCCGCCCCAAGCTGCGCCTGCAATTCTAACTGCTTCGTCAATCATGGCTTTTACATTTTGTTGCTCTCTTGCACCGTCACGTACTTTCTTGATGGCTGCACCCATTCCTTCGTATTGCATGGATTGTCCTTGCCCTGCTTTTACTGTTGCCATTGTAATTCCTCCTGTATGTTTAATTTAATTAAAGCCTATTTTTGCCGATACCTCGGCACGTTTTTCTGCAATGCGGCCAAGCATGTCGCTGTTGTCTTTTACAAATTCAGCGGCATCGTCAAGCGCAGCCACCGCTTCTGTATATTGCTCAAGCTGCTCGTATACACTTGCACGCATCATTCGCATTTCCAAACCCAGCGCATCACCTGCATCGTTAAGTACATCTATTATCTGCTCCATCGTTTTGCGGTATTCCGTCTTATCGCCCAACTCCCAAAACGCCCCGGCACGTGATAAAAGAATATAGACAAAAGTAATGCTTCGAGGGGCGTCTGTTGCTATTAATTCACTGCTGAGACGCAGCACCTCTTGCATATCTTTATGTTTGGTTGCTTCGGCAATAAGTGCAAGCCCTGCATTGTTACGGCAACGTGCTTGTTCCCTTGTATAACGTGCTTTTGCTTCTTCGTCAAAAAAGCTACTTTCTTTTTCTGTAAGATATTTCAACGCTGCATCCGGCGTCTCAAGCTTGCTTACAACAAGCGAACGGAGCAAAATATAATCAGGATGTGCAGAAAAGCGATTTTCTATTTCTAAAAGCAGCATTTTTGCGTCCTCGTACATGCCCAGCTCAAGCATTATTGTTAGGTTTAGCTTAAAACCGTCAATAAGTGACGGATGCCGTTGTGTAATTTCTTCGGCTACCGCTATCGCACCGCTTAAATCTCCGGCTTGAAGCCGTAGCTGACAAATCATGTTTAGCGGAAAAACTTCGGTAGGGTCAAGCTCTGCTGCTTGGCGGTACAAAAGCTCTGCTCGCTGTGTTTTACCCGTATACATGTTTACTGCCGCAAGGTTTATGTACAATCTAAAATCTACAAAACCTTTATTTATTGCTAGGTTGTAATTTTCGTCTGCAAGTGAAAATTGCCCCATTTGCATGTAAATGTTACCACGTGTAAAACAAACTATGCCACCCATATCACTCGTATCATCCAGTGTACTTGCCAGTGCTAATGCCTCTTCTAGTTTGCGCTGCAAGGCAAACCCCTTAACTTGCGTTAATTTAATTTCTATATCTATGTTTTCCACTAAAATCGCCTCCTGTTCGATATTTACCGCCAAAACCTCAAAGTATCAAGAGTGTTATGGCCAAAGTCAAGTAAAAATTCGCCAAAACCGATACTATTAGGGTCATCAAAATCTCTACTTCTACCCAGTGTTATTTCAATATTGCCCCAAAACCCAAACTGCTGCGCATCATCCGCCGCACCACGCAAAACAGAAGCTGTGCCATCTAAGCCTAAAAATTCTGCTCCACTTGCCAGCGTATTGTAAAATCCGGGCATCAAAGAGTTTGTAAGATTTCCGGCTGTATCAAATATATATACATGCTTAATACCGGGCAAGCTGGTTGCTACAGTACGTCCCAAACCTTCGAGTAGACCATAGTTATGAATGTTAAGCAAAGGGCTAATGGGGTTATATGAGGTAAATGAATAGGATAGTAATGACAAAACATCCGACAACTCATTTAGGGGAGTATTATCCGCGACAAAACCAAATGTATTGGTAACGCCGCCCCATGCACCATTAATGAATCTGTCAATTCTATTATCACGGCTAGATTGAAACATCTGTCTGACATCAACAGTATCACCGCTATTTTGACCCATCTCAAAAATCCGATGCTGCAAAGAGTCCGCTGGAAACGGATTAGGCTGCAAATTAGCATTGCGATTTGCGTTAGCAGCTAAAAGTTGCTGCATGGCTTGCGGATTTTGCCGCGCAAGGTTAGTAATGTTGTCGACCTTGATACTCGCTGCCGTTCCACCCAAAGATATGGCTAGCATGCTTTGTGCCGTTCCGGACATACTGTTAATCCTGTCATGTAATACGCCGAACATTCCTCCACCGCCAGATGCAGACGGCGGTGTTTCCATTCGCACAGCAGTCCTTTGCATAAGCTTAGTTAGGTTAACGCCACCCAAAGAGCGCACCGGATTCATGAGTTCAGGATTGTGGAAAAAAGGATTTGCCAAAGTACCCACGCTGCGACGTTGCGCCATATCCGCAACTCTTTCCATTTTCATCATCATCGCCAAGGATAGGGACCCGCCCCCAACACCTGTTCTTGATTGCGCCGCTCTCGCCGCCGTCAGCAATGCTTCCCTCATAAGGAAGTTTATATTCTTTGCCCTTTGTACCCCATGCCTGTCAACGCCCATGAGTTCATCCAAAACTTGTCTTGTGGCACGCTCTAAACGGGAAAGCGTTTCTGCCTGCCTGTTGAGATTGTTTATAACCGAGGTAAAGCGGCTTCTTATATTGCTCATAGCAAGAATTTCAGGTGGAAGGCTGTTTGCCGCATTTCTAACAGCAGATATTTGGGATTGCAGTCTATTGCGTTGCACTTGCATGGTGGATGCCAACGCTAAAATGTTTATTGGCAAAACTCTTATTCCATTCATGCTAGTCAGCCCCCCTTGCCGCGGCAACCTCTAGCATGTTGGCAGCTCTTATTATATCCGTTGCCAAGCTAGCAATTTCATGTTCTATGTTCTGCGTATCTCTGCTCCAGTTGTTAAGTGCATCGGTTAGAGCATTTGCCGACAAACCTTGCCAAAATTGCGGAACACCTCCGGCTTTATTTCTAACCACTGCCGCAACATCTCCGCAATCTGTCCCGATATTTCTAAGCCGATTGGCTGCCGTTCTTGCTTGGTTTAATAAGGCTAAGTTAACGCTCATACGATTCACCTCCCATGCCCATTACAACATCCAATATGCTACCATCCCACAGCCCATGGTTTGCTAAAGTTACAGTGCCGGAGAGTGGCTTGCCATTATGTTCTGCACGTATTACAGACATATATCCAAAAGCCGTCGGGTTCATTGCCCGCAGGCTTTCTGTAATTTTGCCGCACAGCTCATCTATTGGCATAAACGCAGGTAGTTCCATGTCCAGCTCACGGCTGCCTGGCCGCAGTTTAAGTGTAATAATCACATTTTCACTACATTTCATTGCCCAGCACCTCCTCAAGCAACTTACATAAAGCCGTGCTATCCATAGCTCGCACTTCCCAGTTGTTTTCTATATCATCCAACGGAATAAGCACTACGCCATCATGCTCGGTACATATGCAAGTGATGTTCTCAAACCGCCCGGCGGCAAGGTCTGTCATGGATATAGAATAAAAATGCGTTGTTTGCTTAAAGCCGCTTATAAGGATATCTGCAAGCGGTTGCGGGCAGCCTTCTTTTTTCAGTATATCGTCCGCACCTTGCTGCGCCCGTTTAATACTCTCGAACGAAAGTTTAAACGATACGCCTGTTTTTTCCCCTTGCGGCCAAAATATTTGCGCCCATATTTGGGTAATGGCATCGGGCGGTTCTATGGTTTTTAGCATGAGCTCACTACCCGACGGCAAAACAGAAACCGCCTTGTCACCTAAAAAGTAAAACAGTAGATTTTTGTATTCGCCATCCGGTGCAACAAAATCTGCAACGATATACCGCTCGCAATTTGCACACACTTCTATAAGTTTTGTCGTTTTTGGCAAAAGCTTAAATGTCCTGTCAAAACCAAGGCTCGCATAGCCTTTTTTCTCAAGTGTTAGCTGTAGCTCCACTATTTCTTGTGCTATATCGTTTTCGTCCATGCCAAAAAACGGGTCGGGCAGTCCAAAAAATGTCTCTGCCCCAAGTTCTGATGCCGCAAAAAGGAGTTCTCTTGCAGTCAGCTGTAATACTTCCATTTAATATCACTCCTTAATCCGCCTTAGCTTAGCATCCTACGAATTTTATTTTTTGCGTACCTTCTTGCGTTACCAAATATCCCGCCGCACCTTTTAGCTCCGCCGATTCTTCGGAATAACCAAGACCCGACTTAAATACACTGTGCGCCTTAAAACTACCGCCGGTTAAAAACGCTGTACCTTTGCTAACCATACCAGCGGTAAAAGCCTCGCCTGCATAATACAGCCGTGATATATCGTCCCCATGCCCGCCAAGGATTAGATATACATTTAAGCCCCGCCCAAGGTGAATGATATTGCTTAAACGCTTAACCGTTTCGTCGTCTGCGGGTTCAAAAAACCGCCCAAGGTCGTTTATAACAATAATAATTGGGGTGCCAATAATTGGGTTGTCTGCGAAATCTTTTTCGCCTGCGTCGGCACGCTCCTTGCGGGTTTGCAGCATCGGCATTAACGATGCGACGTACTCATCGAACTGCGCCGGAGCAGAAATAACCTGTGCGCCAGGTAGTTTTAGCTCGCCATCAGTGTCAAACACGGTGACATTTGCACCCGGCAATTTATCCCGCAACCCTGTGGTAAGTGCCTGAATAAGTTCTGCTCGGCAGCCGCCTGCAAGTGCGGAAACCAACAGGAATGGTGACTTATAAATATCTATCTCCACCGGTTCAGTAGTGTCTGTACATAATCCTGCAAGCAAGCCTATGGTTTTGTAATCCGCTGCACGAACAACATCAGGCATAACGGGAATAGCCGCCGGGCGGCTTCCGTTCCATTTCTTGCCCATGAGGCCGATTAATTCACGCAATTTGGCAACACGCTGGTTTTCGCTTTCGCCAATTACGGGCAACGCCGTTTGAAATTCTTTCGGTGGGTTGCCTTTTATCAAACCACGACCGGGGAAATCTTCCGGCTCTAACCCGTCTGTCCTGCCAACAATGGAGTTGTAATCCATTTTGTCCGGCATCCTTAGGGCAATATTCGATTTTATATTTTGCGATATCCGATACGATACCGCATTTTCGGAGTTGGCTGTGGCTATCAAATATATGCCAAAGCCTGCGCCATCACGGGTAATGGTTTGGAAAAAGTTATCTAAATCCGGATAAAGGTTTAACACCGGCGCAAAGTTATCCAACACAAGCATGATGTATGGCAGTTTACTTCTACTTGCTTCCCTGTAAGCATCCATGCTTATTACGCTATGCTTTGCAAACGCTGTTTTGCGTCTGCTTAGTTCCGCATCAAGCATTTTGCAGAGTTTTTCAACTTTTTCATCTTCGCTGTCTCTTGCCACATCACCAACATGCGGCAAGCCGTTGAATAAATTAAGGCTACCTCCGCCAAAATCCAGTAGATACATTTCTACCATATCGGGCGTGTACGACAATGCTGTAGATATAATAAGCGTTTGCAAAAGCGTTGTCTTGCCCATACCGGGTGCACCGTAAATGACAACATGCCCATCCTCGGCAAAGTCCAATTTAAGCGGATATTGCGACTGCGTTTTGGGGTCGTCAACCTTACCTATCACTGGAGATAAGCCGCTTGCGTTTTCGTTCCAATGTTCGCCATCAAAAGCCACCTGCAAAATTTCTTCTAATGCCGTAACAGCCTCAAGCTTATTTGCCCAAATATTTTTTGCACGGGGGATATCGGCTTTGCGTGTATGGTCGTCTAAAAAGTCCACAATGGCGTCTATCTCTGTTTTCTCTGACCTAAAGCCCGTGGTTTTTTCTGGCTCAAAACTTTGGCGGTTACCGTAAAGGTCAACAACCGATATGCCACGGCTGCGCTGTAGAGACAAGTCTTGATATGGGTTATACGGCGCACCACTCCAGTAGGATTGGATTTCTTCAAAAATTTCATCTTCGCCCACCTGCACAAACGCACGCCCCGGGTTAGTAATGCGTGCGGCATCCGGGTGGCGCAGCATTTCGTTACTATCCGCAGAGCTTGCAACCTTTAAGCACCAGCGGAAGCGTGTATTGGCAGTCATTTTATCGTCCACAACACCGGAAGGTTTTTGCGTAAGCAAAATCATATGCACACCCAACGTACGCCCAATGGCAAAAATTCGGTTAACAACCTGCATAAATTCCGGGAACTGCGCCCTAAATTCGGCAAATTCGTCAATAACTACGAACAAATAAGATAACGGAACATCCGCTTTGCCATTACGGTAAAGGCTCAAATAATTTGCGATATCCCTGACGCCATGTTCATCCAGCAATGCCTTGCGGTAGTTAAGTTCATTTTCCAGCGCAATAAGGTTGCGTATAATATTTGTATCAAGGTCGGAAATAGTACCGGCAAGGTGCGGCAGGTTGCGAAACGGCAGCAACAACCCCGTACCTTTAAAATCGATAAGCACAAACGACACTGCCTGAGGCGAAAACGTAAGAGCCATAGACAATATCCACGACTGCACCATTTCGGACTTACCAAAGCCTGTCATCCCTGCCACTAGCCCATGCGGGCCGTGTTTTTTTTCATGGATATCGAACAAAAATGCATCGCCGCCTGCCCGTACACCAATTGGTACGGACATGGTTTTTTCCGGCTGTGCTTTTTCCCAATTTGCAGCCACATTAATTTCTGTCGGCTTTTTAGCCCGCCAGCCCTGCAAAAACGAAACGGATGTTGTAAGCGCACCTCTGCCCAAACCTGCTTCTATGCGAACAGGCGCAAGCGTACGTGCAAAGATATCGTAGCCACCGTCTTTCGCTGAATCGATAGCAAAACCGGTGCGGGTGGCAGCACTGTCTCTGTGATATATCGTGCCGCTCATCCCCTTGGCTTCTATCAAAACTTCGCATTCTTTGGGTAAGCGATCAATTTCGTTGTATAAAAACAACGCACCAACCCTGTGGTTTTTATCGCCGGAAAGCAAATGTTTCATAATGGGGTGGTGATTGATGTTTGTATCATCCGCACAAATAAACAGGTAAAACGGCGAAACATTATGCGCTCCGCTACGGCTGCGCATGCCTATTACTTCATCTAAGTGCGAAAGTACACGCTTTGCGGCGAAAGGATTATCAACGATATACCGCTCATTTCTTGTATCATCGAAGGAATGCGGCAGCCATTTTACAAACTCCCACTCGCTAAGTTCGTCTTTGTTAAAAATGGTGACTATGCGCAAATCTTCATAGCTGTGGTGTGTAGCTGCTTGAACAATGATATTTTTTGCGATGGCAATGCTTGCACTGCGGCTACCGATTATCCCGCAGGCTTGGTTGCGCACGGCGTGCCATGTGATTGGGCAATGCGCTACGGTTTTGTAACTGCCGGCAAGACCATGCATTTTGGTTATCAACTCGTCTTCTTCCAGCGAAAGTTGCTGCTTGGGCGCAGTAAGTTTTACGCAGGAAGGCAGCTCGCCCTCGCCTATACGCAACTCCATAAAATCCCTGTCAGACGGCCTGCGCTCCCACAATCGTCTTGCCGGTTCGGAAACAACGGAAAGGCAGTGAGATGTTGGAGGATTAACCCCTGCAAGTATTTTTTGCTGCTTACTTTGCATCAGCTTTACTTCATCTTCCTGCTTTTGCAGATATGCTTCGTACTTCTGCTCCCGCAGTCCTGTATTTTTGCCAAAATCCTTGCACTGTTTTCTATAATTATAAATAGACATCAAAAGCCCTATTACAGCCATGGGCGCACTAAACAGCAGCATAGTCATAGGCCCGCCCAAAAAGAAGCTGACCGCCAGCATTACTCCAACCATAGCAAACGGCGGCAGTAGCACGCTTATCCAATTTATGCTTGGCTTACCGCCTATGCTCGGGGCGGCTTGCAGTTCGATTTCCTTTTCAGGCAGCGCTTCCATAAGGCGGGGCGAACGCTTGAATAAGTGTGGGTATTCGTCTGTTGGGTTTTCCGCCGTTTTGGCCACTGTGTGTTGAGAAATATTAATGTTTACAGCACCGGCAAAAGAAACAGTCAAATTATCGCCTGCCAAAATTAGACGACATAACCCAATATCAATGACATCACCTGTGGAAATGACGGCTGATTTTATTTTTTTGCCATTCAAATAAGTACCGTTTGCGCTACCCATATCAACGGCTTGCCAGCCATCAGCCGTACGCCGCAACTCCAAATGGCTGCCGGATATCATATTACCGCCAACCGAAATGTCGCAAGACGCACTTCGCCCAACCGTAACGATGCTTTGTGCAGAAATATCAATGACATCGGCATGGTTATGATTTGTTTCAAACACGGTTGCGGCGAGTTTTTGTTTTGTATCAATTACAAATATTTCGCCAAAACTTAGCTTTTTAGCACTGCAAGTCCAACCGTCCTGTTCTAACTTGATATGTAAATTATCTTTTTTCAATTCGTTTTTTTCTATTTCGTAATCTGCCAGCGTGTCGTTATTATAAAACCTAAAAACAAATGGCATGGCTATCATCCTTATTTTTTTAGTCTGTTTAAATCTGTCTTGCGAAACAAGCTGTCCAGTTCCGGAGTATAAACCCCTAAAGCGGTAAGCAACGGCAATGTAGCTTCGTTTTGTGTAAAGATGTATAAAAGTGAAATAAAATTATTCCATGCCAATTCTCTCGACCCGCACTCGGCAGAAGAAAGTGTTTGGCGTGTGATGCCAATCATGTCTGCCAGCTCGCCCTGCGAGATACCCAGCTTAGCACGCAACACAGGAAGGTTTTCTGCCATGGCAGTAGCATACTTTTTTCTATCGATAGACAATAAACTTTGTCTGCTTTGCCCCACTTTATCACCACCCATTGTTTTAAATGTAGCATAGAACATGTAAAATCATTTGTCAACATGTAAAATATGAGGCACAAAAAAAGCGGCTTTCGCCGCTATAAAATTTACTGCTTTTGCAATGCCAAGTCTACAACCAAGTACAGTGCGGCAGTATTAATTCTTGCTTCGCCCGTCACTTCTAACAATACTTCTGCTTTACCAAACTCGTCTTGTTTGCCACGCAGAATAGTTGTATTGTCAAAAATATCAACCGTTACAACGTCTTGCAAGGCGGCAAATTTTTCTTTTTTATGCCCTTTGCGGTGCAAGAACTTGCCGTTTTCTAGTATAAGCTCGTTGCCAAAATCCAAGCTGATATTAAATACATTTTCAGGTGTCCAGTCTTTTGTGATGTAAAGATGTTGCACTGCCAAAAGCGTATCGGCAAAGTTGTGGAAATTTGGTGTGTTTGTACGGGTTAGGTTAAGGCTTGTTGAATTGCCGTTTGCACCGGTTATGTTTATGTTTCTAACTTTCGAAACCGGGATAAAGCCGTAAGTAGTTGTTTCTATCACGTCGCTCACGCCAAAGTCGTAAAAGCTGACCTCGTTTATTTTATTGCCACGGCGTTTCCACACCAAGCCGCCTTCGTATATAGCCACTTCGTAAGGTTTAACAAACAAAAACATAATTAAAATGTACAAAACTGCTGCGCCAAGGACGATAAATGCTACCCATTGTTCATCTTCCATGCCCATGGCAGATGGGTCGATAAGCCCTACAAGCCCCACGATACCAAGCCCGATTGCCGGTATCAGAAACAGGATATACCTGCGTACCATGCGGGCGGTGGAAGCCTTTGCATGTAAAACCAACTTGCCAAATGTTGAATGTTCTTGCTGCATTTTAAACGCTCCATTCGAAATAATTTCTTTCTATACTACTCTCTAACCTGCAACAAATCAAGCGGTGTTTTTGTAGTTATAACGATAGCACCAACTATTGAGCCAACAACTGCACCTGCCAAATACACACCTGCAATGAGCAACGCTTGGGGCAAAATCACACCCATTATAAGCACAGCCGCCAAACCTACAAACAACCCGACAAAGCAAACGGCTATAAGCTCCAAAATTAAATGAAGCCGTGTTTTGTAGCGAGATGTACCCAGCACACGCATTATTGCGGCATTTTTTGTGTTTTGCAGCATTATTATCAAACACAACCCCAGCGACAACACAAAACTTAGCGCAATAACCATTGGGTACAATAACCGCAGCAGGTTTAAATTTTCTTCCAGCGGCATGATAACCAGCGTAAGCTCGGCATCGTCTATAAGTAGTTGGTGGCGATGCTGCACTTCGGTAAATTCCATCTGAATGCCCGTGAAGCGATTATAAAATTCGGAAAATATAAGCCTATTTGCGATGTCTTCTTCAAATTCTGCCAAATAACGGGACATCGAAGGCGAAATATCAAATTGCAATGTAGATACAAACATTTCCGGGATAAATTCAAGTATTGCAGTAAAAGGAAAGAAAGTATCTGTTTCTGGCGTGTCATTTATGATTTGCTCTTGTATCACATCCGGGGTGGTAGACGGCATAAGCACTAAACCCATTTCCCACACAAATGCGGCATTGGGGTGTCCGCCCGTATATGTGCCTATGATTACAGCCTCTCTGTAAAATGCGTAATTTTCCCGTTGCGCAATGCGTATGCGGTCGCCAAGGTTCATGCTCACTTCTACCCATTCTGGCTCGACACTTCCGATATTATCCCACCCAAATACACCTGCCTCGTGGAATGGCAACCACCGATTAAGGTAAGACTCATGCAGTATAATCGGGATAAAATCATCTCGTTTAACAAAATCGGAAGCATCAAAACCCAGAGCAAAGGTATATTCAAATTCTGCTTGCAACTCTGCACCAAAAGCAATAGGGCGGCTCGCTTCCCACACAAATGCATCCCAATTATTTATTTCTACAACCCAATCGGATACCGCCCAAACACCACTAACACCTCTTACATTCCGCAGCCTATCTTCTAATTCACCTAAGTGAGACGGAATTAACAAAAATTCCTGAAAACGCATTCTTGTGTAGTAATAGCTTTCTACAAATTCGCTGTTGCGAATAATATTTAAACTTTGCAGTGGTATATCGTGTCCCATCCTACCACCAAGTGCTACAGCTCTTGGGTCTATAATTTCGCCGCTAACGGGCGTGGTGGCATACAAACGTTCTATTTCCTGTGCGGTAAAGTGAATGGTTACATTAAGCCAGCCCATGGCTACTATAAACAGCCCTGCCAAGCCAACCACAAGCAACGTTTTAACCGGCGACCGCCTTATGTGCCGCACATGATGCCGCCTTGCTGCTTGTGCCTTGCCGATAGCGGTCGACGTTGTTCTTTTTGACAAACCTTTTGCAACCGTTGCGACATCAAAGGTTGAGGGCATTTCACCCTCTGTGGCAGCCTTTACGGGCGCACCCGCACCTTGGCTGCGCTGTATAAGCGATAACATACTTTGGCGGGCAAAAACCATTACACCGCCAAGCACCGCCATCGTCCATGCTGTAACAAGCACTGCGCATAGTACAGCCAAATACAAGGGGCTTATAACCGGTGTGGCAGCAACCTCTGCTTGTACGGCCTCCCACCTTGCACGCACAAGGATATTCATGCGCATAACCACTTGACTGTAGTCGGTTGGCGTATCCAATTCGAACAAAGTCAACAACCCGCTGCTGGCTTGCTCCAGCGCAAAATACCATGCGGCTATGCTTGCGGCAATGACCACGGGCAGCCAAAATAACAGCACAGGCACAAACACCTGCCATATCGCACTGCCCTGCGTAATACCAAGCGCACGCATGATAGCAAATTCTTTATACCGCTGCTTTAAATACAAGCACACCGTAAGTGCAAGCACGACAACAAGCACCAGACTAAACAACACCAAGTTCAACATTATCGAATGGCGTATAGGCATAACGGACGCATAAAAATTGCGGGCATCCGGCCCAAAGAATTGCACGGTAAAACCCAACTGCTCCAGCCGTGCGCCATAGGTTGCAGTAAATGAGTCGATATCATTTGCCGAGCGCAAAACAAAACTGTATGCGCCGGAAACAATATGCGCATCCACAATGCCCCACCCATCGGGGATAAGGCTGGCAGGTATAAACGCTTCCATATTTTGATAGCTGCCGCTTATATGTCGCCAGCGGGGCAAGCTAAAGCCGCCCAAGCTATACGTGCCTACCACTTCAAGCTCCAGCGTTATGGTAGGGTAGCTCTGCCAATCGCCCCCGTAGCTGCGGGGGATGGCAGTCCAATAACCTGCGGGCAGGTTGCGCCATAGCCCTTCCAAATCCGGGGATAAGCCCCAAGGCGGAAGTGGTGCGCCGTCTACGAATGTACGCATATCCCGCAGGGTGATGGTTATCGTTTCGCCAACACGTGCAGCGGCACGGCGACCTTCCATCCACTGCGGGATAACGATAACCGGATTAGCGTTTATGTAATCGTCGTAAGTCAGCAACCTGCCTTGGAAACGTTCGTACACGCCGTTTTGTATAAACGGCAATGCCGTCATATCTCTTGTGCCGGTTAGCATTAGCATGTGGCTGTTTTCGTGCAGCACCGTTAGCTCATCAGCAAGGGCTTCCCATACATGTGCAAGCATTTCCTCGTCGTTCATGCTTACAAAATATATGCCGTCTATAATCGGGAAAATATCAGCCGCAAGGCGAAAATCTCTCGAATTCGGGTTGGTTGCACGAATAAGATACTGCCCACGTGTCCGCAAATGGTCTGCGATGGAGTTGCCATTTTCGTCCACTCTAAAGTCTGCCATCACACGCTGCCCAACTCTAAACTGCTCATGTCCATGTAGCGTTTCTACTATATTAAAGGCAAGCGTGTGCGTCTCAAAAATATCTTGCGTACCGGTAATAAAAGCATACCGCCTAAAGCTGCGCTCTATTTCTATCACCATAAACGAGTCGAACGGGTGCAAGTCCTTATATGCAAAAGGATTTTCGCCCGGTTCTAACGAGTTGCCGCCAACAGTATAAAATTCTGTAACTGCGCTCCGCACACCGTCCATAACACCTTGTACAATCGCACGTCGGTCTTCCGCCGCTACAAACGGGCTGCCCGAAATAAGCTGCGCAGCCTCGTAAACATTGTTATGCGTGGTGGGGTTTATAGGCACAAGCGAACCTATCGTGCGATAAAAGCCTGCAAGGCGGTTCATTTCCGCACTAAGAATGCGGAACTCCACAACACGGGCGACAAAACCGAAAGACGCCAAGCCAACCATCAACGCAAATATCAGCGTGCGGATTGGCTGACGGATGGAGGCTTTAAGGGGGGCTTGTTTTTTCATAAATATCACTCCCGCACTTGCAGTAGGTCAAGCGGTGTTTTTTGGCTTACCACTATTGCGCCAACTGCCGTGCCAATGGTTGCGCCCGTTAGGTAAACAGCTGCAAGCAGTAGTGCTTCCGGCAAGGTTACACCCATTATTAGTACAGCGGCAAAACCGATTAGCAAACCGATAAAGCACACTGCCACAAGTTCCATAAACAGGTTAAAGCGTGTTTTGGCTTTTGGCATACCCAACACCCGCATTATTGCGGCATTCTTTGCGTTTTGCAGCATTATCAATAAACAAAGCCCAAGCGAAAGTACAAAACTTAGCGCAAGCACCATGGGGTACAACAAGCGCAGCAGGTTTAGGTTAGATTCTAACGGCATAATAACCAGCCGAAGCTCTGCATCGTTTATTATTAGTTGATGGTTGTAATCCACACGGGCGTTTATCAAATCCATCCCGCCAAAAGTGGGTACCCAAACATCCGTAAAAACTTCAGTAAACACCAGCAGCTCTGCCATTTCTTCCGTAAAGTCCGCCAAATAGCGAGACATCGCAGGGTTTATGCTAAAGCTTAGTGTAGAAACTATCCTGTCGGGAGGGGTTGGATTAAAAACCCCAAAGCTTGTTATCATCATAGTAGCGGCTACTTCTTCTTGCTCGGTTATTTCGTCTTCTTGCGTTTCCACATCTTCCGCCGTAAACGACGGCATAAGTATTGCACCCGCTGCCGAGTTTGGATGCCCGCCGCTGTACCAGCCAATGATTATAGCTTCTCTAAATTGTGAATAATTTCTTGTCGCAGCAAGGCGCACTTGCTCGCCGGGGCTTAGCGTAACTTCAACAAAATCTTCATCTTCCATATCGGTAGTCCATGCAAATATACCTATCTCGTGGAAATGTAACCATCTACCCTGCAAGTACCATTCCGGCACAATAATCGGCACCGGAGCCTGCCCATCATTACGCACAAAGTCGGAAACATCAAAACCCGGCGCAAACGTGTAATCAAACTCGCCATGGATATCTGTGCCAAATGCAACGGGGCGGCTTGCGTCCTGCACAAAACCCTCCCAGCTGCTTATCTCTACTATCAAATCCCCTGCCGGGTTAAAGCCGCCCTGCTGGAGGTCTGTTATATCTTCAAATTTGTCTTCTAGCTCGCCCATGTGCATCGGCAGCAGCAGCCACTCCCAAAGGCGTTGGCGGGTGTAATAGTAGCTTTCTACAAACTCGCTTTCACGTATCGCATTTAGGCTTTGCAGCGGAATATCATGCCCGTTCCACGAGTTAATATCCAAGCTTGGGTCAACCATTATGCCGGTTACAGGTGTGGTGTTGTATAGGCGTTCTATTTCGCCCTCGGTAAAGCGGATGGTGGTATTAAGCCAGCCCATGGCTACAATAAACAGCAATGCCAAGCCAACCACCAGCACCGTTTTAACCGGCGAACGCCAAATATGCCGTGCATGGTGACGGCGTGAAGCCTGTAGCCTGCCCATAACCGTTGCCGTTGTTCTTTTGGATAAAAGCATTCCCACGTCTTGAATATCAAACGTTGCAGGCGGTGCGGTTTCTTTTGCTGTACGCACAACTGCGCCTGCGCCTTGGCTACGCTGTATCAGTGACAACATACTTTGCCCCGCGAACGATAACACACCGCTAAGTATGGCTATAACCCACGCAGCAACGAGCCCTATGCAAAACCATGCCAAATATATCATGTCTATGTTTGGCGTTACATAAATCTCTACCCGTTCCGCTTCCCATCTTGCACGTTCTAAGATGTTCATACGTACCAAAACTTCGCCCATATCAGCAGGCACATCAATTTCTAACAAAGCTTGCAAACCTTCGCTTGCTTGCCCCAGCGCAAAATACCAGCCACCAATGCTTGCCGCTATAACAACAGGCAGCCAAAACAACAGAACAGGCGCAATAACCTGTGCAATGGCACTGCCCTGCGTTATTCCCAACGCACGCATGATTGCAAATTCACGGTAACGCTGCTTTAGATACAAGAAAACCGTAAGCGCAAGCACCACCACAAGCACGGCACTAAACAGCACCAAGTTTAACGTTATTGCGTTGCGTATCGGCGTAACGGATGCATAAAAATTACTTGCATCAGGCCCGTGGAAGTCTACATCAAAGCCAAGGTCGGTAAGTTGCGTGCCTAAAGCGGCTCTAAACGGCAAGATATCATCTGCCGAGTTTAAGACAAAGCTGTATGCGCCGGAAACCAAATGCTCGTCGATAACAATACCCCAACCTTCGGGGATTAAACTTGCGGGGATAAACGCTTCCCAGTTGCGGAAGCTTTCGGGTATATGCTGCCAACGTGGCGGTATTGGCCAGTGCTCCGGTATCCGATATGCACCAACTACCTCCAGCTCCAGCGTTATATATTCGTAGTTTTGCCAATCGCCCTCATAATGCTTAGGAATAGCAGTCCAATAACCTGCGGGCAAGTTTTGCCAATGCCCAAACGCACCCGGCGATACCCATGCCGATGCCGGTGCACCATTCGGAAATGTTTGCATATTGCGCAAGGTAATGGTTATGGTTTCGCCAACACGGGCAGCGGCACGGCGGCTATCCATCCGTTGCGGGATAACAATAACCGGGTTGGCATTTATGTAATCGTCTTCGGTTAAAAGCCTGCCTTGGAAACGCTCGTACAAACCGGTTTGGATAAATGGCAATGCCGTCATATCTCTTGTGCCGGTTAGCATAAGCATGTGCACATTTGCATTTAGAATTTCAATTTCCCATGCAAGGGTTTCCCAAACGTAGTTAAGCTTTTCTTCATCATCCATGCTAATAAACAGGATGTCGTCCACAATTGGGAAGATATCCAACGTTAAGCGAGGTTCTGCACCACGAGCACTCTGCATGGTGGCACGCACAAGATAATGCCCACCCTGTTGCAGATGATCCACGGCAGAATTGCCGTTTTCATCTACAATAAAATCCGCACGGAGCTGACGCCCTCCCACAAATTGGTCGTGTCCGTAAATAACGTCCACCACTTGCATAGAAAGTGTATGCGTTTCAAAAATTTCGTGCGTACCGGTTATAAATGCACTGCGCCTAAAGCTGCGCACAATTTCTACCACAGCAAACGACTC
>Ga0131853_10001628_pt1 | contig 40183 bp, 47 predicted proteins | sample TergutLab28metaG_FD_92764 | JGI IMG/M metagenome (GOLD analysis project Ga0131853, IMG submission 92764) | Labiotermes labralis P1 segment gut microbial communities from Petit-Saut dam, French Guiana - Lab288 P1 (version 2) (version 2) | ecosystem: Host-associated > Arthropoda: Insects >...
ATCCATTATAAAATTAATCCCTGCAAGGGGTTTGCCGGTCACACTTGAAAGTATTATCGGCAGTTGATTTCTTCGTGTTCAAAACAACCATTGCCGGCGTTAGCAGAAAACTATAGCCGACTTTGTAAGCCGTGAAGTTTGGCAAAAATGTTTCGACATGAAGGAAACTCTTGGAAGAGTGCGTAGCGCGAAAGACGGAGTTGTAACCCCATTCTCAGGTTTAATAAAATGCGTAGATTGTGGTTACAAAATGGTACGGGATAGTTATAAGTATACGGTGAAAGGCAATGAAAAAAAGGTAATTTTCTCATACAATTGCCGTAGCTTCGCAAGTAAAGGCAAAACCGCTTGCACTTCCCATTACATCACGGAAAAAGTTTTGAGCGAATTGGTTATTGCCGATATACGTGAAAAAGCGGGAGAAATCCTCCAAGATGAAGGCGCCGCAAGAGAGCGTTTTTATGCAATAAAAGCACAAACAAGCGGAACACAAATAGCTCAGGACAAAGCCGCGCTTAAAAAAATAAATAAACGGCTTGGGGAGTTGGACAGGCTTATACAGGCGGCTTTTGAAAAATCTGTTTTGGGCGGAGATTCCTCCGGCTTCTATGTAATTTAAAAATGCGAGTCCGACTGTGGATTCGCATTAGAAGTTTATTTGTGTTTATGAGCATCTAACATTAAGCAGTAGTCGTCGTCAACATCAAACCAGTCATCATTGCCTAAAATGCAATAAAATGGCTTCGAGCATTTTTTTAACTCACCCACTAAGTATTCATAATCTTCACGTTGGCGTTGCCCGAATTCTTTAATTGAGTAAATGCGGTAGCCTTTGCCACCGATGTCGCCGCAAATCAGAAGCATTTCGGCATCCGATTCTTCGTAAGCGGTCACGAGCTTGTGAATAATATTCTTGTTTCCGTGAATATCTGATGTAGTGAATATTTTCACTTGATTCACCTACCTTCGTAAATTGCACATTATATTTTAATTCCGCCCGGACTTGACAACCAAACTACAGGGCAATAATATACTCATAAGATAGTATCTCGCAAGACAGTGAGGTGGCAAAAATGTTTGTCGGACGAAAACGCGAACTGGAAAAATTAAACGAAATGCACGCAAGCGATAAATTTGAATGTGCAATTATATACGGACGGCGGCGCGTTGGAAAGACATCGCTTATTCAAAAATTCATCAAAGATAAGAAAGCGGTTTATTTTTTATCGCTGGAAACAAGCGAGCGTGTAAATCTTGACAACTTCGGAAAATGCACCCGCGACGCACTTGCATTAAAAACATTGCCTCGCTTCGTTAATTTTACAGACGCATTGGAAATGCTCGGAGATTTAGCTTCCGACGAGCGTATTATCCTTGTAATTGACGAGTATCCGTACCTTGCTAATTCCGTAAAAGGAATGTCGTCTATCTTGCAGGCTCAAATTGATACGCGCCTAAAAAACACAAAATTATTTTTGATTCTGTGTGGTTCTTCCATGTCGTTTATGGAAAATCAAGTGCTTGGGTATCAAAGCCCTCTTTACGGCAGAAGGACGGCGCAATTTAAAATTACGCAGCTAAGTTTTTATGAAGCGGCTCATTTCTATGAAAAATGGAACGCCTACGATAAAGCAGTTGCATATGGCATAACAGGCGGTATTCCGCATTATTTGGCTTATCTTAACGATAAAAAATCACTCAAAGAAAATATAATATCCGGCTTTTTTGACCCGAATTCATATTTATTTGAAGAGCCGTCAAATTTGCTAAAGCAAGAACTTCGTGAACCGCAAATGTATAATAACATAATCACGGCTATTGCTGCCGGAAGCTCACGTCAAAATGAAATCGCAACAAAAACCGGGCTTGAAACCGCGGTGTGCAGCAAATATTTGACTTCGCTTATCTCGCTGGGAATCGTGAAAAAGGAACGCCCGCTTCTGGACGAAAAATTAAAAAAGACGATTTACAGGCTGGCTGACAGCATGTTTCGTTTTTGGTACAGATTCGTACCGCATCATAGTTCGTTAATTCAATCGGGTGCGGGAAAAAAGGTTTACTCTGACATAGAGCCGCAAATTCCTGCGTTTATGGGCGAAGTTTTTGAGGAAATCTGCAAGCAGTATCTGTGGAGGGAAAATTTAGCCGAGCGTTTACCATTTTATTTCCGCGATGCCGGACGATGGTGGGGAACAAACCCTCTAAAAAAAAGCGAACAGGAAATTGATATTCTTGCCGTCGGTGAAAATTGCGCAATTTTCTGCGAGTGTAAGTGGACAACCGAACCTGTCGGCAGTGGCATACTCAATAATCTGATTGAAAAAAGCCTGATGTTCGACTACGATGATAAATTTTACTTCATCTTTTCAAAATCCGGCTTTACCGACGAATGCAAAAAAAGGGAAAATGTTCAGCTAATCGAATTTAAGGATATGCTAAAGGACTGATTCTTTGTGGAAAAGAAACAATACGGTCTCCTCACCTTAAATTATGTAAGCGACGAGGTTAATTTTTACTGCACCTGCGATTGCGGAACGAAAATCATTCTTACCGAGGAGCAGTTAAACCGTATGCGTTTATGCGGCTGCTATAACAGAAAATCACTGTTATCTAAAACTGATATTGTGGACGACACAAGTGAAATGGAGAAATTTTATCAACTTACTTCAACGGAAGTCCGTGGCGTGAACTTTGAACCAAGCAAGGGAAAGTGGCGAGCGAGGGTAACTTTTCGGTCGAAAGAATACCACTTGGGATATTTCGTTGAAGAAAAAGATGCTCTAAAAAGACGGCAAGAAGCTGAGGAACATCTCGGCGGTGATTTTCTTGAATGGTTTAAAAAAATAAACAAAAAATCGTAATTCCGAATCTTTTAACACAGCGTTGAGCAGAAATGGATTAACCTAAAAGGGTATCCGTTCCTGCTTTTTTTTAATCTCCCCACAACGAAAAAGAAAGGTGAGTAAAATTGATAAAAGGAAAAGTACGCGGAATGAAATTTATAGACCTATTGCGCAGTAAAACCCCAATGGATACTGACTTGATTATTGGAGATGTCGAAATGCCCGCTTCACTTGTTTGGGATGAAGACAGCACAATAACGGATTACGGCGTGGAAAAGTTTATGCCATTAATGGAAGCGGAATATACTGTTTTAGAAAACGGCAATATAGAAATCCACTGCGATGACTACAAATTAGGCGAAGACTTCTGCCTAGCGGCAGCCGGTTATATTGGAATCGGCGAAAGTAAAAAAATCTTCGGCGAGCAGTAAATCATTCGCTAATAAACAAACTAAGGTCTGTTATGTATTTTCCATGCGGGAATTACATATAACGGGTCGATTTTTTGGAGGTAATACAGATGAAGCTTAACATTAATACAGGAATAATGCATGTTATAAGCGTAGGAATGCATGAGACCCAACTTGACCCTCGCCATGTGTTTGAAAAAGACGAGGATAAAATTAAATTTTGCATTGCTATCACAGATGAGGAAAAGAACTACCTCTTAAATGCGCCGTTTAACGTTGACGTGTATAAAAAAGTCGTTGCCAAATATGCAATGCACGCACTCAAGGATTTGTTTGAGGACTTAAATAACCGGGTTGGAATAAGAATTAACCTATGCGAAGGCGGCTCCATCACCAGCCCAAAGGAATACAATTTCCGTACGGACGAACTGGACTTTACAATTGAAATCGAGAAAAGCGAGTTGGATAAAGTTCTTCCCAATGTAACCGGCAATGAAAAGTTTTGGACTTGGGCTGAGAGGAACTACCGCTCCAGAAGCGGGTTTTGGAGCTTTATGCCATGGAGCGAAGATGAGTTTATTGAAGCAATTCAAGGCAAGGACATAGAACGCGCGATATCAATGTATATGACATTTGTTTTCATGCAGAGCGGAGGTTATTCCTTTAATCCATATGAATACAGCATCTTCGAAGCGGTATCCGGTAATTATGGGTATGTGGATTTTATTGACGACGTGAAGGCTCTTGAAATTTACGGTAAAATGGTTGCCGCCGAAGCGGAGAACGCATCCATTCCCGGTCAAATCACGCTGGGTGAGTTGTTTCCGACAGAGACATAAATCATTTTTTTCGATTAAAATTAAGCACACGGAGGGGTAGTTTTGAAAATAGTTAAATTTCCCAACAGGGATTACGAGGGGCTAACAGCTACCGAAGCTCTTTTGAAATTTTATGTTGATTTAGGCTGGAACAAGAAAAAACAGACCTTAAACCCGAAGAAAGTCAAGCTATCAGAGCATGACCATTTGTCTTTCACTAACGCATTGGTATCAATAAATCCGAAACAAAAGGATGAAACAATTCTTATGCTACTCAATTTCGGTCCAAGCTGCGGTTATAACAAAGTAAAAAATGGCTCAGTTGGGTTATATAAAGGCTGGGTCGAATCATCCAACAGTAACCGTACCCTATAAAAGACAATTTACCTCACACTTCATGTTGAACCGCTTTGTTATGAATTTCGGAATCGTTACTTATCCCCAAAAGATAATCAACGGATACATTCAATACTTTGGAAAGCCGAATAAAATAGTAAATATCAGGTTCACCATGTCCTGCCGCCCAATCTCTTACAACGAATGCTTGCAGACCGAGCTGCTTTGCTATTTTGGGTAATGTGGTTTTTCTTGCGGTTTTAATTTCTTTTAGTCTTGAAGCGAATACTTCATTTCCGAGTGCCAACATTTCATCAATCCTTTAAGTAAGTATAAATGATGCTTCAAGAGTATTCGTGTGTTACACTCGGTAAATTTTCACCTGCAAGTAATTTGCCGGCACGTTCGATATTCCAGTGCATATGCTCATACAGCGCATCGGTTGCGTCAAAGCTGAGTCCAAACAGGTTTTGCATTTTTTCGGTTTTGTAACGCCATGTCGGTGGGTCTTGCGGCGCGAGAACCAATTTCGAAGTCGATTCCGGCACAAACTCTAAACCCATTTTTGCAATCTCAGCCCATGTCGTGTGTCGATTTCCCAGCGCGAAAATTATTTCTTCGTTTAAATCGCTTTCTGAAAGTTTTAAATAAACTTGTGCGATTTGCTCCGATGACAGAAATTGTGTGCCATCGTATTCACTTAAATGTATGTCGCGGTTTTCTAAAATAGCTTTGGCAATATCAAAAAAACGGTTGTCGGATTGTGACGCACCGCCTTCGAATGCGGGATTTGAAAATGTATAGCCGGGACGAATGATATTTCTGCGCATTTTTACTTCTTGCCCGCTGCCGCTGTAATACTTTCTAAAGCCCAAAAGGAAATTTTCCGAGGCGGCTTTTGTCGCGCCGTATAAATCATCGGGAATCGGTAAGGTTTCTTCGTCAACATCGCCGCGCATATTTCCTACCGCAGCCGTGGAACTCGTATAAATAAATTGCTTCACTCCTGCTTTTTCCGATTCTTCCATCAGAAAAGCAATTTTTTATTGCCGCTGACATGGCTTCAAAGTCATCAAGATGCCCTTTGACTTCGGTTACGCCGCATAGTTGCGAAATTCCCGGCACTCTGCCGGGTGTGCGTGTATAAACCACACACTCATGCCCCGCTTCGGAAAACGCTTTTGTTACATATTGCCCTATGTTTCCGGTGCCGCCTGTGATAAAAACTCTCATGGCAAAAACCTCAAGTAGTCTGTCGTTTTATTTTCCATATCTGAACCCCTTTCGTGCAAATTATATTAACACAAAATTTCATAAATCAGAAACAAATAAAAATGGTTCAGTTTTGCTATATAAAGACCGGATAATTTCCCTGCTCATATTTTTCAATTTTAACTTGGAAATTAAATTGCATCATGCAAATAGCGCGTACAAAAATTTCATTAAAACATAAAATTCGAAAGTTCTTTAGAGATTATCTCAATAAAAAAATCTATCTTATGGTAATTTTCTTATTTAACCGAAATTCCCGTACTCCTTAATCAAATATAAATAGAAAGCGTTCAATAATTTCAAGGAGGGTTTTACGATAGAATGAAAAGAATGCTTTTATTTACACTCGATTCTGCTACGGAACAAACCTATAACGGGCTAACTTTTAGGGTTAGTCCGTATTTTGGTTACAGCTCAGAAATAATTCTTTTTTCAGAGAGAGAGGAGTATCAAAAATGAAATGGAAACGATTATTGGCTGTTTTGCCGGTTTTACTTATGATGACAGGACAGACACTGCCTGTACACGCAGCACTTGACGGTACGCTGTCGCCTGTAACTGTAGGCAGCGGTAGCGGAAGCTGGGACGCAATACCTCGCGCGGACTCACTTCTGCGGTTATCAATTGTCCGTCAGCAAAAAGGCACATATAAAAATTTCGGATTTAAGGATAATTATCCGAGTAATAATGGTGTGACTTTAATTCTGGGCGGTCCGGGTAACAACAAAACGACAAACATCGGATATTTCTATGAAGGTTCATTTGGATATGTTATAGGAAATAAGAGTATTTTCTTTAATGATGACTGGAATGGAGACAACACGCGGAACATCGGTTCAATGTTCCAAGCAGCTTTAATGTCCGGCGTTGATGTATACAAGGGCGAAGGAACCTCACGTTTAATGAGCAGCCTTGAAATGAATTGGACGAGTTGGATATCACACAGCAATTTGGTAGTGGCAAACAAAGGACCTACTGCTCTGCCGTCCGCGACGGAAATGACTAATAAAATGAGTTTCGCGCGTATTATGAATCAAACACCGGAGAGCATGAAGCCAATGGCAAACGCAATGGTATTGCTCGGTGCATACCTAAACGGGGAAAGAAACGGCAATTTTGACCTTGGCGACATTTGGAATTTCTACACAGGAAGAAATTCAAATTTTGAATATCTTCTCATGCTGGAAAATCTGCACTATTTCAGTCAAAACGGAGTCGGTTTATACGTTCATCAGAACGAAGTCCTCGCCGCAGTCGCCGGAAGAAGAATAGGTTTAAATGAATACAAAGGACACACTCTTAACTTCATCACGAATATAGTCGGCTCCGGCAATTTAGCTGTGGCAACCGGAGCGCGAATTAGAAGAGGCGGGCATACTTCAACTGTTAATCTAATTTTTGATTATCTTTTTGACCCGAATCTTGCAACAAACGCTCATGCACGGAATACCTACTACAGCCGGGATGAGAGAGTAGACAGTTTGGGGAATCCAATGTGGGATGCGGAATTTACCGGCTCCGGTCCTATTTTGGACGACTACACGAAAGCAAAAACAGGATTTGCTATTTACAGTGAAATGTTTCCGGGTATGCCGCCAAACAATGACAATGTTGAGGGCAAGCACAGGCTGTCTTCGGTTCCGGAGGCGATAGACGCAGAATTGAATGAACTTGTAGAGGCAAACCAATTTATCAATTGGCAGCAAGAAGATGAGATATTAAGCAAAATGGCAGATATTATTATTTCAAAGCTTGAACAAGCAGCTGTTAATAATTACGGATTCGCATATCTTCAATTCGACAGGGTTGAATACACAATTACCGAAGTGCCATCCGACCATATGGGTGGATTTTCAATAATAAACAATAATATGCCAATGTCATATTATCTGAGCTATAACGCAAACAATGTTCCGTCTAATCTTAAACAGCAAATTCTTACCGCATTAAGAACACAGTTTTCGAACAGGACTGCTTGGCCGGTTAGTACGGAGACAGGCACATTTACCTTGCCGGGAATGTATGTTTGGAAATACGGCAGCGTAGCAGAATTTGTTTATAGAATAAATTCCACGCGTGAAACATTTAACCTGAATAATTCACAGGCTCAAACGATTATCAGGATAAGCACATCTACTTCAGAGCAGCTAAGGTGGCAAAACAAGCCTTTAGCGTTTGCCGAAGTAAAAGAGGGAACGTTTTCCGATAACCGTTCAACTGAAAGATGGGAAGCCATGAACGGTGTACCTACAACAGAAACAATACACATCAATGCGGGCGGAACTCCCTTATATATCGACATCATTGCCGGTTATAACACAGAGAGCTTTTATAAACAGTACACAGGTACGGATACGACGACATGCCCCGGACATGGATATGACCCCACATATTACTGTCCTACCGGTTCAAGCTCGGCACAGGAGCAAGTGGCACACACAAGCTCTTTCGTTAAAATCACAGGTATAACTTTCCGTACGGCAGATAGGGCAATATTGGAGAGTACGAAGGTTTTTATTAACGGCAAAGAAGAAGTCCCGATTTCCGGCACGGTCAGTATAACCTTAAATCCCAATTCCAGGGTGTATACCCGCTCACTTGGGGTTCCGGCTTCAAACAGTTATGGATTTACTACGGCTGAAATTACGCGGCACGCGAACACATCCGGCACATGCCGCGCTCCGAATGGTCAAATTGCAGTAAATCAAGCCAAAAGCACCGACACCGCGAACGCTTTCGCTCAGTCGGATAAAATTACCATCGTAATAGAAGGCGTAACTTATGAAGTTATTGACGGAAAAATTGTGCAATCACCGGCTAACGCCCCAAGCTTCAACGACACCACAAGGGATTCGTTCATACCGCGTAAGGAAAACTGGGACGAAACCACGAAAATTCCGTTTATCGGATATGTGGGACAGCCAAGAGCAGCCGGTGCGCGTAACAAGGCATCCGCTTCGAACAGCAACAAGCTCCGATTTTACAAGACAGGCGTAAAAATACCGTTGAACCAAATAAACGGTCTTTATGTATTTAAGCCTATAAATCAAGTTATGGTCTACGGAGTTGCGCGAGCTTTAGTGGGTGAAAACAGCGGCTCGGTACCTGAGAATGTGAGCGGTCAAATTGGGAATAGCTGTACGATTCTTGTTGACTACATTGATTATTTATCAACCGGAGCACCACACGCCTTGACCGACGTTGATTTCCCCGGGCCGAACTGCCTCATTCTGCACAACCCGGTATCGGCACAGGATATTTTCGTTTACGACATACCTGATGCCACATTGCAGGACCAAAGAATAGGTAAAAATTCATTCAATATTACTCGTTCCTACATTGACTACGCATTTAAGCTCACGATTCCGAATACCGGCTCTTTCGAGTATAACGAGGCGGGTACAAAGAGAGCCGACCTGCTGGAGCATTCGTTGTTAAGAATTCACCGCAAGCCCGGGGTTTTAGGCAAATCATTTGTTGGAATATATAAAACGGCGTTCAACACGCTTCCGAGAGGTACGTCATATCCGACAAATACACCGGACAGCGGTAACCTGAACACGGACAAATGGGTGCGGGCGAAGTATGTGAAGATGCCGTTTAATGTTTACTATGAATCGACTTATCCCGGTTCGGCAACGGGCTTCCATAACGCAAACACATGGATAAGGCTTTATGACCAAGGTCGCAACGCGGCTGTCGCGAACGACCCGACTGAATTTACTTTTTATATTACATCCGATGTTCCGGATATAAAAGACGCTGTTATCACCTATCTTGCTGAAGCAATCAACGCACCCGCCGCACTTGCCGGCAATCCGGACGCATTGGCTGCCGACGCAGAAAAAAATGCGAACACGATGCGGGAAACGGAAGGGGTTTACAGAGACCTTGAAAATGATGTAGTTGCCGAATTAGCGGCAAAGCATTCCGCTATATACACTACAAGGCAAGACGTTATAGGGCGTATCGGAAACATTATCATGGACGACTCGAACGACCCGCGTTGGGCGAATGTGTTCTGGCCGAAGGGTACAAATTGGCTGATTAATAATTTAGTACGGACTCCGCTTTTCCAGCCCGGAGGCAGATTTTTCAGTATTTACTACAATCTTTTTGAAGAAACAACAGTCGCGCCGGCTTTTAACAACAGATGGACTACGCTTACCGATTATCATGCCGGCGGCTTACGTCAAGGACCGATTCCGATAACGACGGGAAGTAACCCGCAGGAAGGATTAAGAAATTCTGCGATTAAAATGGGTTATTCGGCACAGTTCAGCGTGCAGACTCTTGGCAGCTACGGTGACGGAACGATGCGGATAACGCCGAAGTATTTTTACACCAATCCGTCAAAAGGAGTTTCAACCGAAAACATACAGATGTTTATTAATGAATCCGGGACGTACAAGGAATATTACAAGTCATCACGGCAAACCGATGCGAACACGGCAAAAACTTATACCCCTGCGAGAGAATTCATTTTAGCGCATACATTAAAAGACGAACGCGCGAAAATCAACGCAAGGGAGAAAGATACCCCTTCATATATAAACGCGACCGTTGCAAATAAAATCAAGCTGGGTACACCATCGTACATCGAGATTCCGCCTGCTCTGCGGACATATATCGGCGGCACGGCAACGACAGGGACAACCGGAATAGGCAACTCACATGCAGGGAACACCGGTAATTCTGACGGGAGCTTCCGCAACGCACAAAGATGGCACGCCAAGCTTTCGCTTCCCTCATCCACGGTCATTACACCGGAGGGTAGCACAAGCATTTACGACCTTAGGGGCGGTTATATCATAACATTTATGAAAATCGAGACCTCGAACAGTGCCGCTCCATGGGAGCTTGAAATCACTACGAACACCGCCGCAACGCCGGACGGACACCCAAGAGTTATCACGGGAATCACCCCATATGTAGAACCGCCGATAACAATCCATACACCTCCCGAAAATCCAAGACCGAGAGTTCCGATTATTGTGTTCGACGGAAATTCATCAAGCAGTGATACGCATGTCGTAGGAACGAACTAATAAACCCCATTTTTGCACTCATTTTAATATTTAACCAGGGCAGCGGTATGAAATTTGTACCGCTGCCCGATTTTTTTTAATCCACAGGAAGTTATCGGATTTTAAATTTATACTTATACCACGGCATCTGTGATATAATATTGGTGTTCCTCTGTAAGTTGGAGCGTTGTTTTGATTTTTATCATGTCGAGAGGGCGTGTTAATATGGCAACATTACCTGTATACAAAGTTGAGAACCCTGTTTATGAAACTATGGATAAAATCATGGAGAAGTATTGGGACAACTGGCTTATCATGGCGGATAGAACATTCGACCCAATAGGCGGAAAAGTTCTGTATTACTGTAAAAACAGAACAAATGAACTGGAACGCACGTTGGATGTTCTTGATGAAGACCCTGAAGCGACAGGGTATCCTGATACAACATTTGTAGGCCCATCAAGGGGTTTTATGGGTGGTGTAATATGAATACACTTCAATTACCTGTGTTTTCACCCGCTTCGTCAATAATTATAATAACCGAGCTTTTCAGGTTCGGCAAAGGTTATAATAAACCGGCAGTTTGTGAAATGATTTTTGATACCGGTGCGACAATGACAGCCATTGACGAGGATATAGCAACGCGCTTAGGATATAAATGGAAAGACGGCGAAGATACAACAGTTTCCGGAATCGGAAACGCAGCACTTCCTGCAAAAATTATCACCGTACCGTCACTCATACTTGACGGTTACGACATCGGTCCAAATTCATTGCACGTTATAAAATTCCCCGAAGATGCCAACACAAAAGCCGTACTCGGCATGAACGTAATCAGAAATTTCAAGACCCTCATTGATATAAAAACGCGGGAAGATGAAGATTATGATGTTACGAAGCCCATAGGTATGATAACTCTTACCCCTAAATTCGGACCGGACGATAAACCACAAATAGAAGATTTTATGCCAACGGTGCATCGGTTTGGCATTTGGAGCGTAAATAAAAAACAGAGTCGTGTTTAAAAATGCGGGCTCTGTTTTTATATTTGCGAATAATTTTTACATACAACTAAACCTGCTATATTTGCTTTATTAAGCATTGACAGCATCGCGGAGGGTTTTTCCGGCTTTAAAGCGAGGGGCTTTAGAAGCCGCAATCTTCATTGGTTGACCTGATTGCGGGTTGCGACCTTCACGTTCAGCGCGTTCTACCACATCAATTGAAAGGAAGCCCACAAGTTGTACTTTCTTTCCTTCGACAAGAGTTTTAGTAATAATACCCTCAAAGGCAGAAAGGAATTTTTCTGCATCCTTCTTAGTTAGGTTAGCTTCTTCTGCGACAGCAGCAACAAGCTCGGTTTTATTCATTTTGTTGTCCTCCTATGCCGCTAATGCGGTTTTTCTAATGCTATCAGTATTTATAAACGTATTTATCATATTTTGTCAAGAAAAATCATTGTATAGGATACCGCAGGATATTTTTCAGGAAGCCTAAGCGAGTTTTGAAAATAAGAATCTCTGCAAGACAAATATAACCGACCAAGTGAAAAGCCTGCGTTTTTGGGCTTTTTTTTATTGGCGAATAAATGTCGTTAAAAAACGAGGGAGGTTTTATATGCGTAAAGAGTACAGCAGAAATAAAAAAATTGCAATTTACGGTTCTGCCTGTGTTATAAAAACTGCGGAAGCGATATTGGACACGCTTGACGGATTAGAGAATCAAACACATGGATTTCGCTTAATAAACGAGGGTGAAATTCGTATTATTATTCAAAACGCGATTGATACTCATAAAATTAAAGCAAGCATTTTAGTTGATGGTAATTCCGTTTATCCGCTCAAATCTACCATAAAGCAGTACGAGCAGCTTATGAAAAGCGGAACACTGGAAAATATGACAGAAGCTTTCTATAAGTTCCTTCATTTAAACTTTGATATCGCGCATTACAGCAGAAACGGTTATATCGCTTATTATAACAACAACTTTGCAGTAATGAAAAAAACGATGCTTGATAAAGCGACCACACCGGGCTGGAAAACCGATGTACGGCGGATTCTTGACCACATACAAGGCAGGAATGGAACAAACATCGCATAAAGACATCTTGCTTACTTACGGAAAAATCCTTATGCGAAAAAAATAAAATTGTTTTTTCAAAAATCAAATATAAGTGATAAAAATAAAAACGAAAGGGAGATTTAATTGGAAGGCAAACCGAAATGCAAATGCCCGTTATGCGACCAAATATTTACACCGGAAAACGGTCTTTCTCCGGATGAGCATTTGGCAAATGGAATCATTTTAGCATACAAAAAAATGCAGGAAAGCGATTTCTGTATTTATCAAAACTGTGCGAGGTGCGGGGAAAAACGTCTAAACGCTGAATTAAAAACAAACGATTTAAGCCGCCATGCGGACATTATTATTTGCCCTGAATGCGGCACAGATGAAGCTCTTCGCGAAGAAGAAGAAAATAAGCTACCGCTTGCCGAATGGTTTATCGTTCGGGAAATAATCAAAAAAATTGTGTAAAACAATTTCGGTTCTTGCACTCAGACCTTAGGGTCTTTTTTTTATTCGCAAGAAAAATTCATTTTTGGGGGTGTTTTTATTGAAAAAACTTAATTGTTTTTCAATGATATTTGATTCAAGTTAATGTCGTTGGCTTTAATTAACCGTATCAAAAACAGAGCGCGGACTACGCGCTTATTTACATCAGATTTAATATTAAAAATTAAACTCGAAAAGGAGCCATTATAATGGAAAATATAATCAAAAACACGGTTAACGCAGATAAATTAAATGTAGACATCTGCATCGTAGGCAAAACATTTGCCATTACGCTGCCTATCACGATGAAAGCGTTAAAGCAAATCGAAAGGTATCGCCCGGAAGCACTCCAACTCAAGGATAGCGATGGCGGTTTGAAATTTAGGGTTGCCTCGGGAATCAACGGCAGCATTACGGATTTTGGCGTAACCTTCAATGATTTCACCCGCGACGAGCGCAAGCTGGCGTTTATGTCAGTGGAATTGAATGGCGACATGGAAAACGCGCGGGAGTATATTGCGGCAGAGTATGTGGGAGCCTTGTTGAACTTGAAAAACATTATCTCCAGTTTCGGTATGGTTGCCGATGAAATTGAGGATGTAATGGAAGAGGTTAAGGGTTATATCCGGTACGCTGACAGCTTTGGCAACAATTCGGTGACGGAGGAGGAAAATAAAAATGATTAAGGTCACATACGGAAACAATGTTACCAGAGCCGATGACATTGTGGAGCCTGCGACAGTCATTAAGGATTTCTGCGAAACCCACAAAATAGACTATTCGGTAGGCTCTATGCACCTTAATGGTGCGCCACTTGTCCATGGCGAAATCTACAAGACCTTTGCCGACCTAGGTGTAACCGATTCCTGCTTCCTCTTGAACGTTGTCAAGGCCGATAACGGCGTAGCTTAACACATCAGAGCGATTGTACGGCTATATTGAGGGGAGCGCGTCTGCGCTCCCCCTTTTGGGTACTGAAAAATCGCCGAAGGCGAGTCTAAAAAAGGTATGGGAGGTGAATTATGTTTACAGCCGCAATAAAAGACGTACCGCTGACCGATGAGCTTGCTTCCGAGCTTTTCACAAACATCAATGCCGACTCATTTGATGGCGATGCCACATTCTGCGCCACGCTGAGGTATCTTCTGTTCGAGAAGCTGCAGCCATACGAGAGTGTGAACGTGAAGTTGTCGATTAACGAAACCGAAACAGATTGTTTTGTCGTCCCGTTTCCGTTGGAGAGAGATACAATCTATATATGCGCGCTAAAACGGTTTTCGGCAGAGGGCTTTGCGCGAATTCGGACGGAATCGTCGCTCAATATGGATGAATTCGTATATCAAGAGCAAGCGACCCATTATCTTACGCAACCGGGTTGCAAGGCGCATGTTTTCATTAACGAAAACAACAGAACTACAATTGTGTTTACGCAAAGCATGACGATGAAATTCTGGCATAAAATTCAATCTGCGCTGACAAGGCTTTTACCTTGGCATTTTTCTGCGTCTATCGACGATTCCGTAAGAGCCTTCCTTCACACGCTGACGAAGAAAGACTTCACGGAGTATATGAAATATATAACTACCTTCGCCAACAAATTAAACTTCCATGAAGACAGGCTCAACAAGCTGCTAAGGGGCTTCGGGCTGAGCTATGAAAAAATTCGCGTTGAAAAGCTGAAGAGCGACCAGATAGCGAATATGGAAGAGTATAAGCTGGCACAGGAGAAAATTAAGAACTGCATAACAAAGGAAAGGAATTTATTTACAGTTATAGCGGGTATAGAGGAGCTTTTAGCGAAAGGTGACGACACCGGGCTTGCGGATTATTTTATTTGCAACAGATGCTTGAATTTAGTCGGCGTTAATAACGATGAATTGTCGTATGTGGTAACGACATACTTTAATTACTTCGACCAAACGGTTTTTGAGAAGTTCATACAAAATCCGAAAAGTTATTTCTTCGAGCAGGTAAAGGGCGTGGCGGCAGACCGGGCAGACTATATAAAATTGCTCTTTGCGCTGTTTGGCGATAACCCTGTTTTGCGGATTCGTACCGCAGCGGAGTTTAAGATGTCTTTGTCGGGTTCATTGGTAGGAATCCGAGACTCGGAAAAACTGGCGAGTTATCCTGATTGGCTTCCGCACCCGCATATCGACAGTACCCATTGCTTAGGTACGAACGAGCATTACATCAATGATTTGATGATGTCAAAGAGATACATTGAAGCAATCGAACAAACAATTGCCGCAACAATGAACATTAGTTTCTCCGACTCAACTGTCGCAAAAAAGCTCGTTACTCAAATCCAAATAAGCAAGAAAAAATTTATTGAACTACCGACCGGCGAAGTTGTCACGCCGGATAATGCCCTGAAATGGTTAAAAGAACAGGAGGAAAATAAAATTGACTAAAAAATTAAAAATATTCTACAAGCTGATTGTTCCCAAGCCCCGCAAATGCCGAGTTAAGGTGGATATTTCGGAAGTAGCCCTATTAAAGATGGTTTTGCTGACAACATCCTTTCGAAGTGAGGTCGGTTGGCATGGAGTCGCAAAGAAAAAAAGCGGCACTTCGTTCACGATTGAAGACATACTCGTCTATCCGCAGGATGCTTATGAATTGTCTGTGGATACCGAACAATGCTTATACGAGCAATGGCTGTATTCACAACCCAACGAGGTTTTCAACAATATTCGGATGCACGGTCATTCGCACTATAAATTCGGCATTTCACCATCAGTTAAGGATGATTTGCACAGAGAAAAAATCGTTGAGCAGCTAGTCAACGACATGTTCTATATTTTTATGATTTGGAACAGGGAACTAAAAATCCATATCTTGATTTATGACCGCGAAAAGAAATGCTTATACGATTACAGCAACATTGACCTGTCGGTTACGCTGGACGGAAAATCCATACCCATAAAAAATGTTCGCTTGGAAGACATCAAGGAAAAGCTCGAAACCGAAGAAATGAATAATTTTCTGAATAATGCAAAAAGCCTTGTTGTCAATGAGCGAGCAGAGGAAAGCGAAGACTCATCGAAAATAATACGCGATGTTGAGTTGTATTCGCTACTCGCTAAACACACCGGTCAATGTATGCTTGTGATGGAAACAAACAAACCGGAGCGGCATATTATACTCGCCGATGAGGACGGGACGGTGATATTGCGGGTGTCAGACGATGAAAGGTCTATCAGCCTTGTGTGGTCAATAGACGATGTCAGGTCATTCAGACCGGATTTAACTGACGATGAGTTAATGGCGGTACTTGAACGGGTAAAGAGCAGGCATGATATGGAAATGGGCGTTTCATGGACAACTGTTGAAATACACGCCGACGAGCTTTATCCAAAACCCGAAGATGCGGAAATGTTCGGCAAATATATTCGGAACGAAATCGCTGCGTACATCGCAGACGAATATGACACAAATCAGGCGAGTAATGAATGCAAAAGCACCGTCACGATAAATGGCAAAGAAGTAAAATGCCGGATTGTATTGAAAAGGGAAATCGACAAGAAACGCCTCTATCATCACTGGTATGGCGGGTATGTTGTTAGAATAACCGTAACCGTTAACGGCAAAAAAGCGTCCGGCGAAATTGAGGCAAACGGCGATATTAAAGCGCATCTGTGTAATGAAAATAGCACTATCATAGGAAATATCAAGGATAAAACCAATAACGCCGGCTTTTACGAGCTAAGCCAATATATTTCCGACGATACACTTTTAGACACGCTCTTAGCCCATGAAAACAATGAACAAGGGCTTTCGTTACAGGTCGAAGATAGTAATTGGTGGGAATTGTTCCCGTATGTAAAAGATAATTCTTCGGTAGTCCTCGATGATTACGCGCTGCCGGACGCAATCGGCAAAGCCGCCGCTATTTTCTATAAACAATTACTAAGCGAGGGGAATGGGTATGAACCTGAATAAATCATACGATTATTTTAAACCGGAGCAATGTCCCGATAAACTCCACATAATCGGATGCGGCTCCGTAGGCTCTACAGTCGCCGAACTCCTTGTCCGGCTTGGTCTTACAAATCTTGTACTTTATGATTTTGACACAGTCGAACCGCACAACATAACAAACCAGTTATTCCGTGACGCAGATGTAGGCAAGACTAAGGTGGACGCGCTTAAAGAAATTTTAATCGGGATTAATCCCGATGTCGCAAAGGACATAAAAACATCTGTACAGGGCTATAAATCCCAGCCTCTCTCCGGTTTCGTTTTTCTCTGCGTTGACAATATTGATACACGGCGGGAAATTGTTGAGCATTCAAAGGGAAACGAATTTATAAAAGCCATGTTTGATTTCAGAATGCGTCTTGAAGACGCACAACACTACGCCGCCGATTGGTCTGAAAAGGGAATGGTACAAAATCTTTTAAATACCATGAAATTCACACATGCTGAGGCAATGGCGGAAACGCCCGTATCTGCTTGCAACATCGCGCTTTCGGTAGCTCCCACCGTGCGCATGATTTGCTCCGCAGGAACAGCAAATTTTATGAATTTCGTTAAAGGGGCAAAAATTAAGAAGTTTATTGAAATCAACGCTTTCACATTTGATATGATAGCGTTTGAATAAATGCGTTTGCTTGTAATGTATAATCCGTTTACATCGGATACTCTATGCTGAAAGCTGGAGTTTCGCAATGTGAGGACGCGGCGGAGACCAGCCATCGGCGAGCGTCAGACCGCACTGAAGAGATGTTCCACACTTCAGGAAGATTATGTGGAAAAAAGCCCTTGCTTCTAGCATTTTTGGTTCGTTACCCATAGATGTGATTTGGCTTCGTTGAACTAAGTATATTGAATTCAGGTCATCAGAAATATGTAGATTACAAGCGTTTATTATTTTGAAAAGCCGTCATCGGGCTTTTTTTGATTGCAATGAATAATCTGTCCTAAACAGATGCTCTACGTTAAAAAGCTAGAGTGCCATATGGTTGGAACGTCCCGCCTGCCTTCAGGTCAGCGGCGCATCGCGCTGTTCTGAGTTTGGGTCGCGGTTCTTAAGCTCTTGCTCAAAGCCACGCCTATTGACCAGCAGGATGAAAACGAAGCCGTTCCACTCACCGCCGCACCTAAAACACTAATGATTTCGCAGTTCTTCCGGAGCTGGACAATTGATGCGGCATTAGGAAAAATATATTGCAGATTGCAGAATCAAAAAAAGACCCCAACGGCTTAAAACCGAGAGGAGGCTATACTTTGGTTTACATCACGGTAACACAGTCACCCCGTTTTTATCAGTTATCCTTGGATGACTTAATCGACGGAATATTAAAAGAAGTGGTCTTTGATGACTTCGGGACTTCAAACACGCGAACATATATCGCTGACAATGTCAGCGAGAGGAGACTTGAAAAAATTGATGTGGAATCAATGATAACGTATTTGCGAGCGTTCAACATTCAATTCAAATCATTGTTTGAAGCAGACAGAAGGAGCTTGTACGAGCATTTCAAGATTCCCAAATCATCAGGCGGCTTGCGACCGATTGACGCACCGTTGCCGGATTTGAAAGAAGCGTTGTATCAGCTCAAGTTCATACTTGAAAACAGGCTTCACGCGAAATATCATACATCGGCGTTCGCGTATGTAAGGCAAAGAAGTACAATTGATGCCATAAAAAAGCATCAGCAGAATGAGAGCAAATGGTTCTCGAAGTTAGATTTCTCGAATTTCTTCGGAAGCACAACGCTTGAATTCGTGATGTCCCAGCTTTCTATCATTTTTCCTTTTAATGAAATTATTAAGGACGAGGACGGCAAGAAACAACTGACACAGGCAATGAGCCTTTGCTTCTTAAATGGCGGGCTTCCGCAAGGCACGCCGATTTCGCCGATGTTGACAAATCTTTTAATGATTCCGTTAGACCATAAACTCGCTAACACTCTGCGAAAGTTTAACAATAACAAGTATGTTTATACGCGGTATGCGGACGATATCTTGATATCCTCAAAATTCAACTTCAAACATCAGGATATTTTCAACTATGTTATTAGCGTCATAAATGAGTTTAACGCGCCGTATAAGCTGAATCCTGATAAATCACGCTACGGCTCAAGCGCGGGAAGCAACTGGAACCTAGGCGTTATGCTGAACAAAGACAATCAAATAACAATCGGTCACAGGAAAAAAAAGCAATTCAAAGCAATGGTCAATAACTTCGCCCGTAACCATGTCGAAAACATAGCATGGAATTTATCAGACGTTCAAGAGCTTAACGGGTTGATTAGCTACTACAAAATGGTAGAAAAAGACAACATAAACTACATCCTCAATGAATACAGCAAAAAGTACAGAATCGACATCCGTGCGGTTATAAAATCAAAGTTAAAAACACTTACCTCTGTAGTTCAAATCTGACAGGGGTTTTTAATTTGACAGGAGGATAAAAAAATGACTGCAACACCGGAAGAATTTTCATCAACGGAAGTCAATGACGTAAAAGAAAAAAATGCAACGGAAATTAATAAAGCTGATGAGCAGGAAAAGCCTACAGAAAATGTTAATTACATCGCATTAGCCGTTGCCAAGCTCACAGACGAGCTTATTAACTTTAAGGGCGGTCAGCTGGAAACTATTGTTCATAAAAGAATAGCCGAAACTTTAATTAAATTCTGCAAGCAAAGCGCGGTATTTGCGGAAGTGGTTGCTAAAACGCCGCGTACCTTATCGGATTGTTGCGTACAAATCGCTAAAAAAGCCGACAGAGAAGGCATTCCGGATTTAGAGGCTTTTCAAATCGCGGTGAAATTTTACTTTCCAAATTCAGATGTTCTGTTTCATATGCAAATTCGCCATACCGGTGCCGCTCCAAGCGAAGAGGAAATAAACAAACCGGCTGAGAAGCCGGCACCTCCGCAGACGGCAACGATAAAAACCAATAACACCAACAAAAAGAGTTCTGCCGCTGTTGACACAAACACCGATACCAACACTATCTCCTTGGATTTATTTGCAGACGATGAAGAAGCAGACAATGCAAGCGACGATGTAAACGAGCAAAAGTAATGGGAGTATTTCAGTAAATTTTCAAGGGAGGATAGAGCGCATGATTGCTTATAAGGCATTTGAACCCGGCTTGGTTTGCCGTGGTTATCAGTTTGAAATGGGGCTGAACGTAACCGAAAAAGCGAATTGTCGGGCAAACGGTTTTCATAGCGCGGAAAATCCGCTGGATTGCCTGACCTATTATCCTAATATGGACAGCTCGGAATACTATCTTGTAGATGCCCGCGGAGACATAAATGAAGACGGTGATGACTCAAAAATTGCAAGCACGGAGCTTGACATTATTAAAAAACTCACCCCTGATGATTTCTTTCTGCACAGCTTGGCTTATATGGTTGACCATCCTTTGCTTGAATGGTCATCCCGCGTTGAGAAGAACCGCGCAACGGCACGTAACGGCTATGCGGTTGTCCGAGGGTATGACCCAATAGCAAAAGGAGCATTGGGCGATATTCTTGCGTTCGCAAAGGAAGACCCCTCCACACGAAAAGTTGTTCAAATTGCTCTTTCACGGGTCGATGGGGAAAAAATCCTGCCCGGGGTATGGTATGGCGTTGACTTGACGGAAAGGAGGGCTGGTTAGCATTGTTGAAGAAGGAATTACTTAGCATACAACCTTTGATTGCAACAAATAAAATGATGAAAACAGCCGCAGCGGACAAGCCAAAAAAAGTAAAGCTATCCTATGGTGAGCGGATTGAATATGAGTATGGTGCATATATGCGATGTCATATTCATGAAGGAATTCTGAAGGTAGCGTTTTTTTTAACCGAGCACATGCGCGCAGGCGGTCGAAATCCGGTGTATGAACTGTATATCGCAAAAGAGAAAAGAAAATTTATCACTTATGACAGGCTTCGCGAAAAATGGCGAAACTCAAAGTTGAATTCGCTTGAATGGCCACAATACGCCTACTTGTCAAATGCAAAATGGATTAGCAAGTCTGATTCAAACGCTATCAAAGACTATCTGGGCAGCAAAACAGGAGACATGGAAGGATTACTTGATTTTCAAGAAGAAATCCGTCTGGAAGAATTGCTTAAGCAACATAAAAAAGAAACAGATGCGTGGGACAAAGACCTTGCTCCAACGCAAATGCTTCCGAAAGACTGGAATCGTTGGGTTGATAAGGTTGGCATAAGGCAGAACTATATTTTTTACGAATACAGCAAGAAAGGTGCCGTAACCGGATATTGCACATTCTGCGGCAAGGATGTTCCTATCAAGCAGCCGCGCTATGATGCTCAGAAGCGTTGTCTGCGCTGCCACAACATTGTCACATTCAAATCGGTTGGCAAAGCCGGTTTTGTGGCTACTGGCAGCTATCAAATGTATCTGATTCAACGATTCCGAAATGGATTCATGATTCGGCAATTTGTAGGATTCCGCAAGTACAGCAAAGGAGAGTATAAAACGCCCGAATGTGTATGTAATGAAGTCCGCCGCTCTATTTATGATGAAAACGGAAAAGCTCTGCGTGCCTATTTTATGGGTTTGTATAAACAGCGGGAAACACGATGGATTTCAAACGGTGTATGCAGTCCGAGCTATATGGGAGAACAAGGCGGCAGAGTGTACGGAAAAACATTGCCGAATCTGGCTAAGAACGAATTAAGCCGGACAGGTTTAGTTGAAGTGCTTAGGACAGAAATAATTGACCCCGAAAAATACTTAGCCGTACTTAATGAAATACCGCAACTGGAACAAATCGCAAAAGCAAAATTACCGCAGTTAGTCCATGAATGCCTGACAAGTTATCAGAATTTTCGTAATATGCTTCACACTAAAAACGCAAGTAGCCTCACTATGATGCTTGGTATAAGCACACATGAGCTTAAAAGGTTACGCGGTAATAACGGATGTATGAGTTTTTTGGAGTGGTTAAGACTTGAAAGAGCGACAGGAAAAATAATTCAAGATAAGGACATCAAATGGCTATGCCATGAAAAAATCGTAACAAAGGACATCCGGTTTATTATGAACAAAATGAGCATTTTACAAATTTGCAATTATATTCGCCGTCAAATGTCGGTTTACAAAAGAACCAGCAAAGAAATCCTTACAACATGGGCTGATTATCTTTCGATGGCAAAACGCCTGAAAATGAATACAGATGATGAAATAATTTTTCGTGTAAACAAGCTTGTTCAACGTCACGATGACTTAGTTGAACGCTGTCACGAAAAGGATGTTGCTATTCAAGCCGGTCAAATTGCTGAGAGTTACCCTAACGTGGATGAAATTTGCAAATCAATAAAAGAAAAATATGAATATGCTGACGACGAATACACCATCTTAGTGCCAACATGCATTGAGGACATCCTTTTTGAAGGGAGAAATCTGCATCACTGTATCGCCAACAGTGAACGATATTGGGAAAGGATTGAGCGCAGAGAAACATACGTGATGTTTCTTCGTCATTCATCTGATGTCGATAAAGCATATTACACATTGGAAGTGGAGCCCAACGGGACTATACGGCAAAAGCGGACAATGTATGACCGGCAGGAACCGGATATCGAAGGTGCGAAAGTGTTTCTTAAAAAATGGCAGGCTGTTGTTTCAAAACGCCTTACATCAGAGGATTTGGAACTTGGTAAAGAAAGCCGCGTTCTGCGCTTCCAGTCTTATGCGCAATTGCGGGAAGAGCAGAAAATTATCCACACAGGGGAATTGAGAGGAAAACTTCTCGTAGATGTTCTTCTTGCCGACCTCATGGAAAATGCAGATGTGCTTGCTAATTAAATAAGGCGAATTAATTTCATCATCGCTCCCTTGGAATAATTCATCTGTAATGAATAGCCAATAAATGGCTCTTCACGCTTTAAAGCTGAAGAAACAAAAGGTTGGAGTGTGCGGCGGTTTCCGCTTAACGCATTGTCGCAGGATTCATCTGCACGCGGATAGGAATGCTAACCCGACAGCCCACCCTCTTTTGTCAACAAAATATAGTAATCTAGCCGAATCCTTGAAAAACATTTGAAACTCCACATGAGTTACCGCAGGTCGTCGGCGAGTCTTCAAGAGATGAGGGCTTATTGCAGATTACAGATGATGGTTCCGAAATCTTTGCATTGAAAAGTTCATTATGTGAACACTTTCGCCAAATGCGGAAGTATCGTTAGGATAGAGGGTGCAGGAGGTATCCTCAAGCCTCAAATGCCCGTTTTGTTTAAGCTCGGCGTGATGTCACATTATTTTTAATATGTGATTAAGCCTTTCTTTGCGACTGACAGACGGTAACGCATATTATTTATAGATGGAAAATCTACGATGAATAAAAAATCCCGAATGTCAATTGCACGGCGGTAGCTTCCTGTCCATTCTAAAAGAGCATATACAGAATGCAAAGAACCTTAAGACATAACTAACAATTAAAACGGTTTTGAATGTGATTAACACCAAAATAATAAAGTCGTAAAAGCGATGCCATCATTGAAGTCACTTATTTTAATTTACAGGGGGTATTTTTTATGAACGCAATCGTGAAGGATATGCGCGAAGCATGGGCTGATTATATAACCAAAAACGCCGAAAAATTCAGCGGCTTGTCTTCAACGATTTAAACGCGGAAAGACTCCGTGATGCTGAAACGGAATTCGTTAAGAATGAGACTGTGCTTGATTTCACCTTGAAAATTGAGTTTAGCGATTGCAAATCCAAAGAACTCATTGACCGGCTATATGCCGAAAGCACAAATATAAATGACAAGTGAGGCGATAGTGTTATGAAAAAATCCGAATCAAGCAGGAATGCCGTTATTCATTTCATCAAAATCATTAAACAAAAGAATCTCGATGTTTTGATTAAAACAAAAGACGGCGAATTCATTCACAAAAACAAACGAGAGTGTAAACGCTTTTTTACCCCATACTCCATAAACGAATTTTTCAAACGGAGTAAGAGCGATGCCGCATTCCGCAAGATGAAGCTGCATAAAGTTAAGACACTTTTAAGCCTGAATCAAAAAAATGATACTTGGAGGGGTTATCATAACAGACATAAATAAAAAGCAAATCCAAATAGGTGATATAGTGAAAGTCAGCAATTCGCCTATAAAGTGTGATAATGGGAAATACGTGGTATTCCAAGATGGGACAAGCGAATTATATTCCGACAAGGTCAACTTAACGATGTTTAGGGTCGCAAAGGTTAAGAACGCCTATACATTGTCAGTGGCAAAAAATAATATTTGCTTCTTTCCGTTAGTCAACTTTTCAAGTCGATATAAGTTTTCGCGCACGGAAATGGATGCCGCAACGATAGAAGTAATTCTAAAGGCAAAGCCTGAAGCGTTTAAAATCGTAAAGGCTAATGAAAACGCTGTTGAATACGCGCCAAACGAAAAGGATGTTTATTTTGCACAAGTAACCCAAAACGGCAACCGAGTTGAAGATATCAGTTATTTGGTATCGCAGGCTAACAAGATGACGGCGTTTTTTTCTAATCTTTTTATAAGGGAAGGTCAGGAACTAAGGATTGAAAAACAGATGCACAACGATGAGTTGTATAACTATTACGGACACCCCGGCATGAGTTATGAACTGCGAAAAGCCGATTAACAGCTGCCCGTAAGCCATTAGGAAAACACCCCCCTTAATAATTAAAAATAAATAGCTTACAATGCAAATAATTGTGAGAACCACCTATATTATTTACAAGGGGGGAACATTGTGAACGCCGACCCGTATGACAACAGTATCCCAAAATATTCAACCGCCATTCACATTTATGACTCGCTCTACAAAATGGTGAAAACCGAAGAAATGGGTATTTTAGCCGAAATAGGAATGGATGTCAGTTATGACAACCAATCCTATTACTACACAGACAAGGGAAACGAATTAATACAAAAGTTTAAAAAACTCAGTGATTACGGCGATAAAATGTGGCTCATGAATTTGGCTATTTTGCAAATTGATAGGAGCAACATCCACGATACCGTATTTGAGGCATTAAATAACGACGATTTGGCGAAACGTATCGGCTTTAAGAAGCTGTTCATCGAGCATATGTTACAGGGTGACAAAACACATTACAAAGAAATATCCGAGGAATACGAATGCGAGCTGCGGGAACTGAACTGTTTTGATAATTGGTCTATGAGCAAAGCCTTTCTTTCGGTTATGAGTGAACGCGGCAAAACGCTAATTGCAACGCCGTATCCTAATTTCATCTACTACCTCAATAATAAAATTTGGAACCTGCATTTACATGAACATACATGTCTCATCGCCGAATGCAGAGCGCATTTAACGAGTTATGACGATTTTATGCATGGGTTACAGGTCAACCAATCACTATATGAGGTATTGGAACGCTCATTCCAGTCAAAGTTGTGTATTTAGAGGAAAAATACAATGATAAAGTAAAAAAACTTTTGCTAATTGCAGAAAAGACCGGACTGCTTCCGCTAATTAATGCGGAAATTGCATTGCTTGAAAACAGCAGTCAAGCAATAGCGGTTGATTTAGGAGAGGAGCCGATTGAAATAAAAGAATGTGATAAACGCTTGCTGGAGTTTGGAGAAAATGCGAAAAACCATTTTGTGAACAAAGGTTTTGCCTGTAGTGTAATGCGACCATGGAACAATGAATACGAAATATCATTATATAAGCAAGGTGGCTTCGATGAAATCCAAAATGAAATTATAGCGGTGTTGTCGGAATTGAATTTTACATCGGTGGAGCCTGATGGTGCGGGGCGGTGTGTTTATGCGAATAAAGAGGAAAATATAGGCTGTGTCGTTGACCGGGAAAGGCACTACATTTCCTTGTTTTCCAAATTTCAAGACAGTTAACTTCACCGAATTTTTGGAAACGCATTTGATTTTTATAATCGTTTTGCATTGAATAGTCCATTTTTTTGGACGCTTCACGTTATTAGAGCTGAAGCACCATCTTGACAGAGTGTGCGGAGGGACGCGTCGCCTGAGATGCCGCCGATTTCGCGGTTGACGCAGACATCAACAGGGATTTAGACCCTTGGACAAGCACATCTTCTTCCTGCAACACCATATGCTTACTCATACACCAACGCCTGACTTGCCCAATGATTTCATTTTTGTGGGCACCCCAGTGCTGCAGATTCGTGAGAAGGCGAAGAGTAATGCAGAGTGCAAAACACATTTGCAAGTCATTCATAATATTTACTTGGGTTATTGTAATGAAAAGGCTTTTTTTAAAGCCGCTTCATGTTAAAAGCTGAAGCACCAACAGGATAGGCGGTGAAGAGGTCTGCCTTCAGGTTTCATAGCCTCACTATAAAGTCGACGCAGTTAAATCTGTTGATATGATTTTTAACTTCCATGCGCAGATTAAAATGTCAAGCATTAATTTTACTTGATTTTACTAAGTTGGCTTTACGCGTGTCGGTCTAATTTATATATTTTTTACTCGCCGCTTCCACGGTTGGAGCAGAGAATTGGAGCCGTGCAGGCGAACTTATGTTATGTAGATTACAAAACCCACGGGGCGCATATGCGCCCCATTTTACTTAATGAAACAGTTTGTAAAAAAGAAAGGAGAGAGGTTATGACAACAGAGGAAAGTTCAAAAAACATTGGTTTCACCACGTTTTCAGAGCAAATAAATATAAATCTGTTTAATGATGTAATCGCCTTTGTGATGGCAACCACATCCGTCAACACCGGCAAGGTCTACAGCAAATTAAACAGTAATCATCTATGGTTTTTCCGTTCTGAAAACAAAAACATTCAAGCACAATACGGTTTCCGGTATTTCGGTGAACTGCTTGAACGATTAGAGAACGAACCTGATATCAGAGATATACGCGCACTCGCGTTAGCAATGGCATATGTTAAAGATTTGCTAACTGACGATATGTTTATAGGGGAACAGAAAGCTAAATATATCAGCAAAATCAAGCGTATGTCCGTTAGCGATACTTACTTAAAGGGCGCGTTATACCTGCTTTTAAAAGACGAAAGCAGTGCAGATAAAATGCTCGGAATCTTAACGCGCGGCGTATATTCCCGCACCGAGGAGCTTGTGTTCGTCCTTTCACTTTACGACGATTTCGGAAAGGGTTTCTTCGCGTTAAAGGCACAGTTGTTAAAGCTACTTGGACGCGAGAAAACCATTGGGCTTATCGCCAATTCGGAACTGTATGTTTGGTTGGTCGGCGAACTTTGTAACTGTGACGAAATAAAAGAAAATCGAGCAAAGGATTTGGCTTTGCTCCGCGCGTTTATGGAGCTTCCCGTAGCATTTGTAAAACCGGACAGCAGGCATCACAAGGTTTTACTTGAGAACGGATATACGCCTGAGGATATCCTTTTCATAAACAGCTTCATACTTCGGTACAGTCCGACGTATCGCACCATTGACACAGATTCTATAACTGCGGAGAAGATAGCTGTTGAAATGATGGTGGCATTTATAAAAAGCGAAAACACCCATCCGCCTGAAGTATTTGAACACTTGGAATATTTGTTGAAAAAATACTCGAGTTTTGCAATAAAGATTATGGGGTATAAAGGAATCTACGAAGCCATTGAGAACAGAATATCAATAAAAAACCCGCAAACCTTCGTATGGCTGTACAATAAATTTAAAAATAAGGACGTATTCATCTTCGATATCATGGATGAAAAATGGGATTCATTAAGCAAAGACTTGACGGAAGATGAGTATCGAGATCTTTTTAGCCGTCAGTTAATTAATAATTGCGAGCAAACAGGCGAACAGCTTAACGAACGTATACGTAAGTATGATGAGTTGACGGGGCAGTCATATGTCAGGGTTTTTGAACTAGAGTATTGTTGGAGCAGGGACAGTATTTTCAAACTTCTTGTTGATAAAAGTGTAATAAACCTCAATGAGATGTTTTCGGCACACATAATAAATGAATCTAAGCCGTTAGAAGGCGACAAAACAGATAAATCCTCATTATTTTTTTATTTCCACAATTACCTAAAAGGGATTCGCACTCGTCAAGCATTCGATTTTATCAAGTCTTTTTTCATAAAATACAGTTTGGGGGATATGAAAAACTATTTCTCCGATAATATGGGGCATCGCTACGACATGGATTCCTTCTTTTTGAATGAACTGTATCACGAACCGCTTTCAAGGAATCACCATAATTATTACGAAGATAAAAAAAACGATTTTTACATTAAACGTGATTTCCTTTCCGACGATGAGCACAGAGAGATATTTAGCTGGATTGATGATTATATGTTTCAGTATAAAGCGGAGAATTATTTTGAATACTCCGTGTGCGTCTTGCTAAGTGATTTTATTTCTACATTATTCCCGCATAACGAGCTTCGCAGGATTTTTGATATGGTTGCAGGTATAGACGACTCTCATTTCATAAAGCATAGCAGTTCATTGAAAAAAATGTTCCTGACAGCGGATGAACAGCAAGCCGAAGAAGACGCAAAAAAGGCGTTGAAGGAAAAGACTGAGCAGGATGAAGCCATTCGCCGTACTAAAGAATTAAAAGAAAAAATGGACGAAATTTATGACGGTTCGTTTAAGTCAATATTAGCGTTCTTGGATAGTTACCGGTATTCATTAGGTAACGAAAACATTTTTTTGGAACTTGCGTTAGAACATTTGCCTGTTGCGCTAAAAAAAGCAAATAACCGCCTCTGCGTAGTGGAATTCGTTGTTTTCTTACAGCTATGCGAAAGGCTGGTAAAGAAAGGCAAACTGTCTTTTGGTGAAGCAAAGAAATATATTTCTTCGGTTGAGGAGGCTGAGAAAATTGTTGAAAACGACTGACAGATTAAATCTTATTGTTACCTTGAAAAAGAATTCCGTAAATTTGGAATTACTGCAAACTTGCAAATCGGAGGTTCTTCTCAAATTATGCGCCAATATCGAAAAACACAAGCCTATGGTATCTTATTATGCGGAATACGTTGCAACGCAAAAAGAACTAATCAACGACGAGAGGTTCTTTTTTTATTTGGAAAAGATTATATCCGCAGGCATTTCGCCTTCGAGTATCAATCATTTTTTAAATGAAATTCACTTACGCAAAGAACATGGAATTGATTATCTTATTGGACGGCTGATTTCAAGTATGACATTCACATATGGGAAAGTAGAAATATTTTACGATTATCTCAAGTATTTCAGTGACCTGCCTTCCGATAAAACGCAAAAGGCAAACATCATAAAGTGTATATCAATGTATCAAGAGGAACTTGCAAAACCCGTTTCGGAACTAACCGACATCGAAAAATCTTTGTTTATGGAGTCCTTCCTAACCAAAAAGTCTTTAATTCCCAATCCGTTCAACCGGGCGTTTTCTTTGCTACTGAAGCCGGGAATGGCTGACATACTCCGTTTTATCAATGAGAATAGCTACCGCGTTTCCTTGAAAATTAATAATTATGAAGAATTAAAGAATTTTGCCGGAAGAGCTCTTGAACACTTCATGTTTTTAAGCGAACAGCTCAATCATAATCATAGATATGTTGAGATGCTTATTACACATTGGATTGACAACAATTGCCCGGAGCATGACCTTGACGTTTTACGCTCGAAATTAGGCAGCTTAGATGACGACCGTCTTAATGAGGTTTTAAATTCTCGCAGCGGCTATGTAAACCTGATTTACGGAAACAAAATTTGCAATATGTCGCTTGCTATTATTCCGCGTCATAAGGAAGAACTCCTCATTTACGCCATCACACAAGGCAAGAACGATTTTATCCGGCTTATTGAGGAAAATCAGGATATGTTTAGTTATTTTGACAAAAATTCAATACTGTTTGACCGAAAATTTTATTCGCAATTCGTCAACTTGGACTCTTTAACAGCAGAAAACCTTGATGAATGCCGCGAAATGAATGTACGCAAAATTATTTTCGGTTCTTTTGAGCAGAACCGTGTTTACAGTTTTGGCGAGATAAGGGCGTTGTATGGTCTGCCCGAGCAATATTATAAATTGTATGCCTCTCTTAATATCACGGATTTGAACATCCGCTTAACTGCACTTAAACAATTGTCGGAAAATAATTTGCTCACCTTGGTTGAGGACGATGACTGCATAAAACGGCTTGCTGAAAAACTCTCGCACAAGTCATTGAACAAATGGCGTGACGGGGAATTTTCGCATATCGCAAATATAACGCTTCAAGATAACGTCGAATTACTGATATATTTCAAGGAAATCGAAAAGTTTATACCTCAGCTTAAAAACAGAACAGATGTAAAACTTCTGGTGCGTAATAGAACCTATACCGCAGATTACGAAACTCTTAATGAAATGAAAATGAATCTGCGCGCAATAGACAGCGTTTGGCGTGAACTTGTCGGCAAACTAAGCTTTAGCGATGAATTTCTCAGCAGAAATCAGGAAGGGGTATATGCGTTTCTGTGCAGGAACAATGCGGAGATTGCCAATATCTATTATGATAATCTCTATTCTGACGAACATCGGGAAGCCTTGAGACGAATCGTACAAGCCGAATTGATGGGCGAATTGAACAAGCTTAAATATTACGCAGGTGGTTTAAGCAAAAAAATTGATTTGCCGTTGGATTCTTCGATTGATGCAATATGGCAGAAAAATACGGAAAATTCTATAGACAAGATAACGGTTAAGGAATGCGACGATTTCTACAGCACTATGATTCTTGGGGCGGAGCCGCAAAGGACTGTACTCTCCTATGAAAATGGCGATAACTTGGAGTGCCTGCTATCCGGCTTCGATAGTGACAAGAAAGTGCTTTTCGCTTTTATTGGCGAAAAAATTGTCAGCAGAGCAATCATCCGTCTTACCAAAGGAAAGTTTAAACACAACAAAAAATCCGCAAGAGCGGAAAATAATTCTTCTTTCGTTGACCTTGAAGCGGAATCGTTTTACGCCGCCAATCAAGAAGAATCCGAAAAAGACCGACCGGTACTCTTTCTGGAACACGCATATGCTGCCGATATATCCGAAACAGAGTTAGAGCAAATTAACGAAATGTATATTGACCTGATGGAAAAAAAAGCCGCAAGCATGAATGCCATGCTGATACTAAGTAATTCATATGAAAGTATGACGCGGACTGACTTCACAAAGACATTATTCCACGTCTACATTTCAAAATCGAAGGCAGGCTCACAATATCTTGACAGCCTTAGCGATTATGCACATGTGTTTAAGGAAGAAGGCTACATGATGACTAACATCTTCATTCGTGAGGATGATATTTTGATGAGCGATTAGGCTTCGGAAAACAGCTTATGTACAAGTAAAAAATAAAATGGTTTTTAAGACAAATATAATTGAGAAGTTAAAAAGTTTCATAATTTGTTTGTTATTCCGCATTGTATAGTCCATAAAATCGGACGCTTCATGCGATAACGCTGAAGTATCACCTTGATAAAATGTTCGAGGTGCATCCTCCCCGGCTAACCGAACTTCGAAAAGCTTTTTCTGCCATTTTCCTTAATGTGAACAAATGTGCTGTGGTAGAAGTTGAGTGTTCCAAACAATATGTTTATTGACTTAGCTACCAAATGCTTGCCCCCACGAAGATGTCGAAACCCCTTTCTTCAACAGTGGTTCGAGATGGAGGAGACAATTAACCGCATTGCAGAATACGGATAACAGCAATTCTTGAAACAAAGTAAAAATGAAACAGTACCCATAGTGAGCATATCGGGTGCTGTTTCGTTTTTATATCAAAAACGCGAGGATGATAAAATTGGGAAAAGTAATGACATTTTCAATCGGCGGCATAGAATACACCGCCGACACAGGAAAAATTGACAGGAAAAAATTGTACGGGTATCGGGAGCAGGTCGCTCTTGACGAAGACGGCGCAGAATGCCGACTCGTGTCCATGAGTCCATGCGGGACAATCGTAATACCCAAAGGCGGTACGGCTCTTGGGTATCTTGATGCAAACAAAAAATGGATTGGCCGTAGCTCAATGAGAACCGTAAGGCTTGACGGCAGCGCGGCGGAGTTAACGCCTTCGTCTTATAGTGCCGTAATCTCGCTTGAAATGAAAGCGACACCGGAGGAATTGCTTGACTGCACAGTTGTCGGCTTTTACCGGCTGGATGCGGCGATGGGGTTGGCTGAGGCGATAGGCACGGATATTTACCGATTTCGGTATTGCTATTCCGACAGCTACGAAACACAGACCGCCTTCTTGATAGTGTCCGATGCAAGCGGCATCAAGGAACTGTTCATGCTGATAGGTCGAAAGAATGAGTTTCCGTTTATCGGCTTGGAAGAAATCGCCGTTATCGACGACAGCAGTATTGAGGAAGACGAGGATGATGACGATGAAATTGATTTTAATATGTTCTGAACCGGCATCGGCAAAAAATTTCAAATATAAATCGGAGATGAATAATAATGGCTCAGTTAAAAATTTCACAAACGGATGTCGGTTATGTACTTGAAAACAATTTTGGTAGCCTTGAGTTATCGTGGGAAGACTTTAATTCTATTGAGAAATACGGCAATTTTCGCGACGCTCTTGATGAAATTGGGGAATATCTCGCTAATTACGACGATGAATCGTGTTTAAAATTATTCGGAATGAAATGTGACGAAATAACCGGCAATAATGAGTTTTTGGGCAAAATCGTTGACAGATTAATTAAAAACCGTATTGAGAAAGAAACGACGGATGATGTCCATGACGCAATTAAAGACGAATGCAGTCAACATAAGTAAAGACATTATACGAATTAAAAACGGAAATAAATTGTGAGGTGAGCAATTATGTCAAGGCTTGACGAAGCAATAAAGAAACAAAATGATTATCTATGTAGAATTGACGGACCGATTAATTTGCATGAATCCGATGGCAAATATAACGATTTGAATCGGGAATTGATTGCGGCGTTCAAGGAGCATCACGGCAAGGCGTTTTTGGGAAACATCAATTTCTATGGTGATGAACGCAACGAGATTGTCAACGGTAAAAAAAGCATATACACGGAGTATGTCGGTCAGATGATTTGCAATTTTGACTACGTTTTCTGTATTCCACTTGAGGATGCTGAGCTTGAAGAAATGATAAAACGTTGGAATTGTGCGGGAGATTCTTCGTCAGATACCGCACAGCATATTCCAAAATCCGCAGAAATCATAGAAAAACTAGGAGCTATCGGCGGAATATCTCTAATTTGGTGCTAATGCAGAAAAATAATTCTATTAAATCTTTTTAAAGGAGACCAATATGAAAATTATTAAAACGAAAGCTGTCAACGGAGAAATACAAGCCGGCGATATTGTAGTCGCAACCCCCGATGACTGCCACTCCGGCTTGATTGGCAGGGTATTGTGCATTAATCCCGTTGGCTCGGAAGAACACAATATGGAAACTGAAAATGAAACAGACGACGTGCATATTTGCTTTTTAGAATTTAATTATTCGAAAAAGCGCATCAAGGAAATAGAAGACTCATTCTCCGGTCTTTATGGCGAAAAGAAAAATTTCTGCGATTTACCGATAGATGATGTGATTATGCCACCGTTCAGCCTTATCCGAATAACAGGCATTGAGGAGAATAAACTGGACAGTTTGCTCGACAGCGAATTGAATGCCGTCAACTACTGTTATAACGTATTAAGCCGCATAGCATATGCGGTGACAGGTATAAATACATTACAGGAGGATGGAAATGACTAACAGATTTAAGGGGCTTTTGGGCTTCGAAAAAACATTACTACAGGATTTGAGTAGTGAAACCGGCAACCGACTATCAAATATATACCTGTTCTCGTTATGGGACTCTGCCATGCTTGATGTTGGTAGCGAGGTAATCAGCGAGGCGGAGTATATTGCGTATTGCCTGCAAATTGGAAGAAAGCCGAGCGAATCGGTTGACACGAGATGCTTCAAATGCCTTAAAAACAATTGCACCGGCAAAACCGAATGTCCGAACGGAAGAAAGGTATATAGGATTGGCGATGAATCCTTCGGCGCGATAATTTCAAAACTTGGTTACGGCTTCGCAAATTTTCTCGTGCTAAATAAATTGACGACATATGAAGCAGTGCAGGCTGTTGTTGACAACAACCGCACTCTATATGAGAGAAAAACAACAGTTTCACTGCCGGAGCCGGCGGTTGACACTATAATAGACACCGCACACAAAAACGATGATGATTACTTCAAGTGGCTTCATCAAAAAGTCACGGAATACGGCAGTGCAAATCTCTTCGAGTCGGCAAAATTAAAAACGCAGCGTGAAATATTTCTTGATATTTTGTGGCAGTACGACGATTTCTTTGACAAGCGACTGCTCGTTTTGATTGACAATATAGGAAACGAACGCTGTCGTAAAGACCTCGTCACCCATTTGCAAAAAAACAACAGGGCGAGCATAACGGTGTTTGAAAAAATAACAGGAATTAAGTTGCCGAAATATCCCCATGAACGCAAGTCATTGCTCGATAAAACTACGTTCGCCGAGTTTACACTGCATCCTGCTGAGTATGTCCCGCGTAATCCCAAAGAAAGTAAAGAATACAGCGACAGATTCTATATGTGGTGCATACGCGAAGACAAAAAATACGGTTGGGTCGAATGCAGGGGCAAGTTATGGAGATATGGCATTTCTGATTTCTTTATTCAAAAGGAACCGGGCGGCAATTTTAGGGCATTTGAGGGAAGAACCGGACTTAAGGCAAGGGATAAATGTGTGTCCGTTGACAGCTTGCAAGAGGCAATTATAACTAAAATAAATAAATTGGGCGTAAAGTACGAAGAACATATAAAAAGTGCGTTAAAAATATCGGGCATGAGTCCGTTATACAATATATCGAAATAAAGCGAACTGTTAATCGGTTCGCTTTTTCGATTTAAGGAGTAAAAATATGCAAACATTGAATATCACAAATGAAAAACAGCGTGACGGAGAAGTAATCATGGAATCTCCGCCAAAAACGGTATTGTTCAAAAAAGTAACAATAGACGGCGGCGAATTAATCAGCGCGAAATTTCTCAAGCAAAACATCCGGATTGCCTTTGAAACATTATTAAACCATCATCAAGATTTGCGTACGCTTGGACAGGCAATTATCGATGGCGACCCGGAAGTTGATATAGAACTTACGGGAAAACGTTTGGAGGGAACGCGCAAGCTGTATCTGCGTCAGAACGGCAAGATTGCGTACCGTGTCGATATGCAGGTTGTGATAAGAGACCCCCATGGAATCGAAAAAGAGCGTAAAGATTTGACAAAAGCAATGTCTAATATTTCTGGCGAAGATGTAGTCCGGTGGAGTGGAAAAAAATTCGATAAAGCTGAAACCATTCGTAAGTACGTTTTCACACGCAAGATGCAACTTAAGCATATAAGCGGCTTAACTTACGATTTCTTGTATGGCATGGCAAAGGAACTGCATGAAACGAACAGCCTTATGTTCATGGGCGGCGGTAAGAAAGGCAATGAACCGTTGGTAATCACCCAAGGCGGCGAACCATACCGCGGATTCCTAGAAGGCCGCTTGGATGGGGAGCGTTATGTTTTAATTCTTCATTTAACTAATATGGAGATGAAGGCAATGTAAAAAATATATAAAGGAGAAACAGTATGAATGTATACACGGAAAACGGATACAAAAATCGCAAAGATTATTTGGAAAGCCTATCGGATGAATACAGTGTTCCTATAGATGTTGTATTTGCTGCAGCTGATTTGCTTGGTCCGAGTGAAGATTTTGACGGATTGGTTACTACGCTTACAGATGCAGAAAATTGCTTTTTCGGTTTGTAGCATTTATTTTATGAATGTTGATGAATGGAAGTGGAACAGTGATGAATAAAGCAGAATGGATAAAAATTGAAGATAAATCCCCGCCGGATGATACGTTGTTCGTTGCTACTGACGGTGAAGGCTGGTTTGGCGTAATAACCAGAGACGTCTTTCATGGTCTTGCCGGAAAAGAAGGAATATATACTCCGACAAAATTCGGACAGGGTGCAAGGGTTCGCTATTGGTTGCCTCTGCCCAATGTACCGGGATTCGAAGATGATTGATAAACACAGATGATTTTGAAATTAATTAAAAATGCACAAAACCGATAACACAAAATGGAGGGATGGGTATGCAAATTACAACTTCTTCAAGTGCTTTAATCATTTATAACAATTGCCGACTCAATTTATACCTGCCCATCTTTTTTGAAGAAACTACTCTCGCAAAAATCCGTAAGGTTTTCAAAATGCTAGCGGAACGCCCATATCAGAACGAAGTAACGTATGAAACGCTGAATCAGTTTTTCCCGGAATGGGAAAGTAGTATCAAAGAACGATTAGAGCTAACCTTGGCATTACAGCGTACGGCTGAAAAAAAATTGCTTGAGGCGCAGATTCTTGTTGAAATTTTTAATTCAAAAATTACAAAAGAAGCAAAAACCGACCTAAGAGCAAAGAAAAAGAATTTACGATTTGTCGCCGCCGAGGTCAAAAGTGTAAAGAGAGCATATGAAAAATACATGAAAGTAAAATTGATTTATGAACAAGCCATGAAAAAAGGAGGCATTGGATGAAACGATACAGGGACGAAAACGGGAAATTGACCATATCAACTCGTGAACTTGCGAAACTCACATATGACGAGGCAAACACCTATTATAAACACGGAGCGAAATATACGCATGATGGTAAAATATATGTTTGCCATCGTTTCAAAGATGAAAACGCGAATGAAAAATTGCAAGAAGTTCAATTCACAAGCGAAGACGGTCATAATTTAGTTTGTGACCCGGAAAAACTGGGTACATTCCTGCCGGATGTAGCGTCTGACGGAATGGAAATCGTAAAAATTTTTGATGTAGGAAGCGGTTATATGGGTAACGGCATATCCTACTGGAATCGGGCGGAAGAAATCCACGGTGACTATAAAACCATAGCGCATATAGAGCCTGACAGATATGTCACATTTTATGAACCTCTACCAAAAGAAGTAAAGCAGGAAATTATTAATTATGCCGCATCCAGAACCCCGCAGAACTCAGGAAATCCAATATTCTACGACAGCCCTCCAATTCTGCCAAGTAAAGTTCAATATACAGAATATCAATACACGTTAAAAAGAGCAGACATGTAAGAAAAATAAATACTAAATAATGAGGTGATTTTTTTGAGAAAAATAAAGGTAAAACTATACGCCCATGAAAACGACAGTTATGTCGAGCTGTACAAAGTTATTAGTGGCGATACAAAAGTTGAGTATTTTGGAAGGCACACCAATTCTTTCGGCGACGACGGAGTATGGTATTTTGTTTCAGACCCGCTTGGTTACTGCGAATTGGACCATGAATGCTCAAATGAATATGTTTTCATAGTATGTGATAAAAAGGGAAAGGAATTATTTCATGACAGCAATGGCAAACCAAGAAATCCGTTTCCAACGCTGGAACGAAAAGCTAAGATTGAATGGGAAAAAATAACGGGGAAATACCCATGCAAGAAAAAAGGGCTGAATGGCTGGCTCTTATCTTTTCTAACAAAAGAAATTTCCGAAACAAAATTAAAGAATGAACCATGCCATGAATCAAACTGGCTGCACTGGTACGATAAAACAACCAAAGAAATTGTAGGCAAATTCAGTCATCTTGGCGTAAATTACTGTATCTATAAAATCATATGCGTACACAAATATTGTGAATGCCAATGGTTTGAATTCTATTCGGGGTTTGAAAAAATGGATGAGAATACAGGCTATGTACATTATCATGGCGCGTATTTCGATGAGTCCCGGCACGGTCCGAATTACAGCAGAAACATGGCGGAAGAACTTGTTGAAACGGCATTGAAAGAGGTTTATCCGAATCGGTTTAGCCTTTCGTTTCTCAATAAAACAGAACACGCAGATTATGAGCAGAGATTAAATTACCGCCAAGCTTCCGAACGTTTACTTAACGGCAACTTCGACAGAGCGTTTGTGAATGAAATAATCGAAAAAGAAAAGGTAAGCAAAACATTCTATGATGATTTTTTAGCACTCAAAAAAGACCACCCAAACGCGATTATGGATTTCAGCTTCAAATACTAAGCAACGGTTTCGATAAATATAAAAGTTTTATAGAGAGTCATGTTAATAGATATGACTTTTTTGTTGCCTTTAATTACCACATATGATTTTAAAAAAGGAGTTGAAATATATGGATAGAAATATTCCGTTTGATTCGCTAAACAAAATCATAAAGGACAGTATAAAAGAACTCCGTTATAACGGTATCCCTCGTCAAGCTGTTCACTTTGATTGGAATGATATAGACAATATAGGAAGCGAGCTGATGGCGAGGTTGCTTGGGCGTGAAATAACCATAGAGGTAGAGCGTTCTGATTTTTACAATTGGGAATTTTCCGTTGTTTCCGATAAATTGATTTCAAAAACGGAATTAGAAACCCTTTATGCTGTCGTGGAAGCGGATGAAGACGAAAAAGAAAAGAATGTTCTTGAAGATGGTTTTATCAACTCTTTAAGCCAAAGCCTGTCATGTAGTTTAATTTTATTGTTACTGCCGTTTGAATCAGTTACTTCACATACGGACGACAACGGTATTTGGTTTATCGGTGAGTATATGGAGCACCGGACTTACTATAAACACAAAAATCATAAAGTCGAAATATTGGCTCTTTTTGAAGCGTACAGGCTGTTGGTAAACAGAAAAAAAGAGAATAATCCCGACCACGCAATACGTATATGTCAGGCTATTATTGCCGATGTATTTGGCTACAAAAGCAGGGCGGATTGGTCTGAAGATATTCGTTTGGCAGGACTGATAGATTACGGGTATGACGTTGATTATAACGAGCAGTATGAGAAGTTACACAACACTGTTCGCGAAATCAAAATGTAGGAGAGTAGAGCATTGTGTCAAAAGCATATAAGCATTTGAGCATAGCTAAAACTATCAAGGACTCCGAATGCGGAGCGAAAACTCCCCTAATTTACGGACATTTGGAATCCCCTGTTTACGAAAAAGAGCAATCAATAAAACCACGCTATCCCGGCAGGCAGGAAACTTCTTAAAAAGATTTATTTGCCGGAGCTTTTGCCTCTTAGGGATTACGATATAATTATCGTCCTTTTTTCAGGTGGTAAAGATAGTGCAGCCGCATTCTATAGGCTATTGGAGCTTGGTGTTCCGAAGGAAAAAATCGAATTGTGGCATTTATGTCGAAGGGAGGCATTTAACGCGGCGAATGGATTGGCCTGTTACGCAGGCGTATATACAAGCCTTCGCCGAAGCCGAGAAAGTACCGATTAGAATATCACGGCGCATTAACGGTTTTTTCGGAGAATTGTATCGCATGGGTGCATCTTTCCCGGTTGAGTATGAATATAACGGCAGTTTTAAGCAATGCCCGCTGACCCCTCCGCAAATTGAAAGCGAACGGTTGCGGGCTTTTTCATTTCACGCTCTCACACTTGATGAGAAGGAAACCCTAAAGCAGTTCGGACATAGGATGAAATTTCCCGCAAAGAGCGCGTATTTAAGCCGACGATGGTGTAGCGCGTATCTTAAAATAAGTGTTGCCGACTCGGTTATTCGTAATCTGGAGCAAATAAAAGCCGATAAAAAAATCTTGCTCGTTTCCGGTGAACGCCGCGGTGAATCAGTCGGACGTTCCGGATATAACGAAATGGAATGCCATCGGACAAACGCTACGGCAAAAGCGCATAGGCTGGTACACCATTGGCGCGCCGTTATTGATTACAGTCTAAGGGACGTTTGGGAATTAATTAAACGGAATAATCTTACTCCTCACCCCTGTTACACCTGCGGCTAATTCCGATATCGGAATTAACCAATTTATTCCGCCGTTTTGTTTATTCCGCTCTATTCACAAGTCCGAGCCGAAAACATATGATTATATCCATAGTTCTCGGCACAGACCTGATTTATTTGGCGGAATAAACTATTACTCG
>Ga0131853_10001630_pt1 | contig 40134 bp, 29 predicted proteins | sample TergutLab28metaG_FD_92764 | JGI IMG/M metagenome (GOLD analysis project Ga0131853, IMG submission 92764) | Labiotermes labralis P1 segment gut microbial communities from Petit-Saut dam, French Guiana - Lab288 P1 (version 2) (version 2) | ecosystem: Host-associated > Arthropoda: Insects >...
CTGCAGTATGTACTGGGTATGGTTTATGTTTGGAAGGCTGCTGTACATTACATATCTGCAGTATATACCAGGTATGGTTTACGTTTGGATGGCTGCTGTACATTGCATATCTGCAGTATGTACCAGGTATGGTTTATGTTTGGAAGGTTGCTATACATTACATTATCTACTCAATGACATACATTGGATTTTACTTATTTTAGTACTGTTATATATTAATTATTATTCTATTTTGGAATAACAATTTCGTTTTAAAACAAAGTAATTAATGTTTGAAAAGGAGAGGCCACTCACTAGGTCATACTTTCTCTATATGGATTTGTAGACTACCGGTTGATAGCTATACAATTTGGCCATACTTTGTAGTAGTAAATATACGAATATATAATACTTTAAGGTTGTACTATTCAGTCGTCATACTTGATAACCGATTTAATCAACGCAATAGGATGATGATTCCTAAGCCCGCATCAATGAGCTGTGATGTTTGTGAGAGTGACAGAAGCAATGAATGAGAAGAAGAGGAACATGAATGTGAGCCTGAACCAGCATGCTGCTGTAAAACTGTTATCACTTTTTTTTTGCACATAGAATTGGCAAGCACAACAAACAGAAGACTCTGAACCTGAAATTGGCACTCTTTCATCCAAAACATTAAGTTGAAACCACACAGTCATTAATTACAAACTTCCTAAAGAGTAACGCTTTATTTATTTATTATTTCCAGATGCATAAGTATGAAATTTACAATTTTCACCTTTGCTTTAGTTTGCTTGTGTTTGTGACACAACTAATGCCTTTCTACAACTGTTGTTTTTCCATGTTTATCGTTTCTTTCATTCTCCTTCCAGAAATGATGGTCAAAGTCTTCACTCTACATATCAGTGTTCACCAATATTAAAGCAATTACATTTTCATTTAGAAAATATCAATTGGATAAATGCATCCTGTAACTGGGAAAAATGTGAAGGACCATTTTCCAAAAAATTAACTTGTGTATAAGGTTTCACAATAATGTTACTGACTTATGAGATGTCATACCTTGCCAGGAACAGATTCCATTGTTGTGAATATAGCAGAAACAGGTAAGGATCGTCGAAGAACCTGCGATTCTGTACCAGAGCGAACCACGACAGTAAAAGTATAGTTTCTATGAGGTTTCAAATCAGTCAATGTGATGGAGTTACGAAGAGTTAAGTTCTGAATAAGAACATCTTCAGTGTTGAGATATTGAACCTGCAATTCACAAAAGCATTAGTAATTGACCATGGATACTTCATCTGAAAATGTTTCAAAAACCACCTAGAAACATAAATCAATTAATAATACTGGTTGAGAGAATAAAAATTGTTCCCTGTTTAAATGCAGGGTGATTCTTATAGTTTTGACATGGCTGAGTCCAACTATGACAACCAAATTAACCTATTACCCATCAATTAAACAATTTATTATCCAACTAATGCACAATATATAATATATAGATACAATTAAAATTATAAAATATTCAAAAGTGCTCCAACACGTTACGGATCACACATGATCCATCATCAGGGAGCCTTGTACAGTGCTTGGCTAAAAATTACAAGAATGATTCTATCATGTCCGTTGACATGGACAAGGTCGGTGTCATGGTAGCATATTCTGACCCGCTGTGCATGTGTGTAGTTCACTGTATATGAAGGCACTCCATGTCAACGGACACGATATAATCATTCTTGTAATTTTTAGCCAAGCACTGTAAAAGGCTCCCTGATGATGGATCCTCTGTGATTGGAAACATGTTGGAGCACTTTAAATATTTTATAATTTTAATTGTATCTATATATTATATATTGTGCATTAGTTGGATAATAAAGTGTTTAATTATCATTGATGAACGGTGCAAACATGAAGATTATCACCCATCAATGTTAAAGAGAAGGGATTACATACAAAAAATACATTTGTAATTAAAAAAAGTGATATTGGCTCTTAATTACAACATACAATGTCAAATAATGAAGAATGTCTCTATATATGGTATCCTAACCACATAGAGAGTCATTAAACTCTCACATTTTCTTCTTTTGCCTCTCATATTTGCCAGTAGGTGTCTCCCTTATAAGACTCCAACTGCAGTCAGCCAACATATTTGGACTCCATAATCCACTGTACCTCTTATCCATTTGGAAAATATCCTGATGGAACCTTTCACCATGTTCAAGTGGAGATTGATCCCATGTTTTCAGGAAAAATAATCCAAATGGGAATGCAAAGAATGAAGTTTCAATGTTACACCCCATTGCACTGTATGATGAAATTAGCTATCAGACAATTTCATTGTAATTTTTCGCTTTTTAATTACCTAGAAAGTTTCTGCAGACATTTTCAAATGCCTTCCAGGCTCTTCTTTTGTAGAATTTAATTTTATACTACAGTCATGATCATCAAATGGTTCTTTAATTTGTGAACAAAACAAATATTCCTTCTTTTATCTTGGCCTCACTTATCTTGGGAAATTTTTGCTTTAAATAGGCAAACCCTTCACTTTCTTTATCCATCACTTTCACAAATATTTTTATCAAACCGAGTTTCATATTTAGTGGAGATAAATACATTTTTGACTTATCCACTCAAGCTAGATAGGCCATATTCTTCTGACCTGATGTTTTTGAATAGAGCAGCCATTTTTTTAATCCTGTAGTGACAGTCCCTCACACAGCTGTCCCATTCACATTAACTGCAGCAGAATTTGGTGCATCCACCTTGTAGCAGTCAGCATTGCTGTAACTTTTAGGTCAGCATATACTTTCCACTGGTGATCTTCACAGTGTACATTTTGCAGCAAAACCTGAATGTTCTCAATTTGTTCTCCCATGTGAACTGCATGAACCAGGGAACTTATATCCATTGTGGAGTAACAAAGTCCTCAAACTGACCTTAGATAAATCCATTGCTCAGAGGTGTGATTAAGCTGCAAATCTCACATTAATTTTTGGATATTATTGTAGTACAGTCTATCACCTTCCAATGAATCATATATTGCTGTGTCTGACTGCCTCGTCCCACAAACTGACACTATTATAGCTTCCTCAAGAATATTCCACCGCTTAAGCCATGATCCAAGTAGCTGAGCCTTTGTTCTGTCACAGTCGTAAAATGCTGGTGTGTTTCGTGTCTCTTTAATTTGCAGTGTGTGATAATTATCACACTGCAAATTAAAGGGAAGCTGAACAGCTGGAAGTAAGCTTCTTCAGTTTGAGAGATAGTTTGAAACAATAATATTCTAGGGATTCAAGTGACTCAGATAAGTACAAATAAATGAACAGCATAACAAACCTCTGGCCCAGCCCAATATTTCAATTCTTGGCCATGCAACTGAGGTGTCAAATGTTATCATCCAAATAGAGGGTTACATAAACATTTTATTCACACATTTGAGTTTGTCAACCTATTTCCAATGAAAATATATCAAAATTATTTCAGGAGGAAATTGATGCCAACCAGTGGAATGTACAAGTATGGCATTAAGGAACTTAATTTTACTAACCTCTCTTCCTGGTCTCTGTCTGCCGAACCAAGATGATGGTATCCATGTCAAAATGGGAACAATAACAGAATAAAATGTTGTTAATAAAAGTGATAGCTGGCAGGACTAATAGCTTATAATGAACTTCATTGAGTACTGAAAAACATGGTGTTCACCATATTTCAAATTACTGGCCTTTTCAAAGGTGATATATTCAGACCTTGGGCATAAATATCAGTCTGAAGTAGATGATCATGGCTTATTTAAGGTAATGTCCAGGCTCTAATCTAGAAAGACTCAAGACAAACGATTAAAAACCGAAGCTAATCACCAATCTGGCAAAGATATTAAACACATCTCAGACACAAGCCTAGAATGTTACTGCTATTCCAACCTGCTTGGCAAGAAGGTCAGGGTAAAAATAATTCTGCACAGGAGGTGCTCCTCTTTTTACCTCAAATGCATTGTATTCTCCTTCAGGCAAGTCCCAAGTAAGCGTAATATCTGTGTCTGAGATGTAAGTAGCATTGATCCCTGTAATGGACTCAGGATCTGTAAAAACAGGAAAGTCACACTTTAATATCCTCCGACTACTACCCTCTGCAAGCAATGACAGGTCCTCTATGCCAGTTCATTTTACATTTATGATTTTTACTTTTCCTTCTGTTATACTGGCATCAATATTTAATGTCTTCCAAAAATACATTTGATGGCATTCATCCACTCCTGTTTTATGAACCTGGTACCAACTGTTATGCACTGGATTTAAATCCCTGCTACAGGATAATTTCAGGCACTTAATAAATTATGCAAGTCTTACAATAACATTAACATTTCTAGATCTACTGGAAGAAATGCAATGAAAAAAAGTACACATTCCCTTACACCTTTACCAAAGACCATCATGTATATGAGACCTAACAGCTGAACTTTGGTTTCAAATACAAAAAAATGGGACTGTACATTTCTTTTGCTCATGTTTGTTGTAAAAGTCCATGTTTGCTTTCGCCCAAGAACAGTTCACACCACAACTTTATGTGGTAATCTTGAAACCAAGCAACACATAGTCCCAGTCCTGCTTCACACTTTATATAATTATATTATGTTTGTGAATTCGGTCCACCTGCTCAACAGATGTGACATTTCAACTGGTTGCACTTCAACAGCCAGTGATCATTGCTACTCAATGAAAAAAATCCACTCTTGTTACTGCAGTGTTGGTCTTTCTTTTCTTACAGTGAAACTGTCCCTGTCTTCCTGCTTCTTTGCAATATTTATCACTGAATGGATTCCACAATCCTGATGAGAAACTGTACAGCCATAAGATGAAAACAAGTGCCAGGTGGTGAGAATGTTCAGGTCCAGCAGAATACAGCTTTTTTGTCTACTTCAAATTAAGCCAAATCATTGAATATCTACCTGCCATATGATCACCCTTGTTAACTAACTGGCTGGTTTAATTTAACCTTGAAGTTTCCTTCTGCTGGTGGCTGGTGTATGTTGGTCAATATGTACACATCTTTTCTGTCCTTCCATACCAATACAGTCAGGTCTCGACTGATTCTTCCTGTATGTCACGTGACATACCTCCAATTATTTTCCTTGTCAAAAGATCATAAAATAAAGTAGGGGAATCCAAAACCCGCCCTTAACTATGTATGTCCAACCCCTTTCACCCTCCCGGTAAGACATCTCACAGTTGCATGTGTCACTGACATTTCTTCAACTGCTCTCTGTGCATCTTTACCAAGTTAAACCCTCAAGTAAAATGTATATCCTGTCATGTCATTCAGCTAGTGAATTTTTAATCCAAAATATTTATGCTGCCTAGGCCTGTACTGTCTAAAAATAGCCTGATCTTTAAACCTCAAAATTTACTTTGTCCAATGCCAATTGCTTACACTGGTTGTAAAAGTTAAAAACATATCATTCAAAATGCCTGAAAACTTCCTTCTGAAGATCCACATTTTGAGTCCCATCCAGCAGTGGTCCCAATTTACAACCTCCTCCTCATCCCTCATACCCCCTCCTCCTCCCCAAACTTACTCATCTTCTTATTATTCTTCTTCAGACACCCCCAATTCCAGATCAACTCCTTCAAATTTCAGCACTGCTAAGTTTCCGTTTGGGAGGAAAAGGTTCAGCAGAACAGTCATATCACACTACTAACATATTCTGCATTATAATAAAAGCCCTCATACATTTGTACTGCAGAATAAGAAACCAAATATAACACTTGTGTGTGCGTTTATGCGTGTGCACATGCGTGTGTGCGTGCGTGGGCATGGGCATGATATAAGGACAAATTTTAGAGTTTCACGAGAGTGTGAACAACACAGTTGGCATAGACATCACTTCAATGTCAGTTCTCAAAATGCAGCTAACAAAGCACAAATATCTTGACTAAATATACATCATATGGTGGGGGAAAGTCTGCTACATGTAATGCAAAATACCCCTGTGTACACATGCAATACACACACACACACACACACACACACACTGTTGATAATTGATAGTAACATGCAATAATAAGGACGTAATCTGTCAATACACAACTTTTATTAAGCAAATCCAGCAAAAGCAGCTACATGTTTTGGCTGCAAAAAGCCACCATCATCGTGTATCAGAAAATGTAAATAGAAAATTACATAGCTATAGCCATTCATATAATTAAAGAATCACAGCCACAGATTTTTATGATCATATGTACAGCTATAGTTGTAGCCAGATGATGGCTGCTTTATGCAGTCAAAACAAGTAGCTGCTTCTGATTTGCTCAAATAAAAGTTCTGTATCGACATTTCATATTATACAAACACAATGGGATGTCACACCTTAAAATTGACGGTAAACTACATCTGTCTCCAGATATTTAGAAGCCTGCTCACGACATATAGCTTCAATAATGGGTGACCAAACCTTCACAACAGGCATACAGAGTGGTCATAACTGCAAGGTACTGCCCAGACAATTTCCCTTGATGTTATCATATGGGCAAGCACATTAAAAAGGAGAGCATATAAAACTCACAATATAGACAACACAAATGCATTTGGTGTTAGTGTGAGAAACAGCAATGAACCTTGTGAAACAACATTCAGCTAGGATTGGCATGGTAAACACTATTACTTTGCATGTGTACATTATACTTCAGTGAAATGTTAATATTAGACTGAAACCCTGTTGTGATTTTAAAACACAGATTAATTCATTGTAGTGTTGCATTTATTTATGACTCTGTATTCTAGCCACACAGTGAATGTAAATAATCTGACCTACTTTGGTTATCATAAAAAAACACAATGAAAGACATTACAAACCTCATGAAATTAGATGAAGTTAATTGTGACAATGAAAGAAAATAACTTGGCATTATAAAGGTTAAACATTAAAAGTTATGAATGTAAATAATTTCTTTCATATATGGCTTTGTGGGTTATGACTCCTTATGGCCTCATATGTGAGTATGTGGCATCACAATGCAGAACACCACAATCTAAATGTTCAGTTCCATGAAAACCTCGCAAACATAAATTTCTTGGTTTCCTCATATCAAATTTAGACTAAAAATCACTAAGGTAAAACAACAAGAATGATACCACTGAATAGTATAGCTATGTTTACTTACACAGGCGATCCTGTCGTAAAAGTGGCTGGCTAGCAACTCCATCTGATACAGTCCATACTGTGATGTTATATAGACGTCCTGGTTTCAGGCCTGTGAATGTCACTTTCATGTCTGTGTCATTAGCTGCCTTCTCTTTCACAGGGATGCTGGGGTCACTCAACATGAAGCGATAAAGGTCAAAGTGTGATGACGAAGCAGGTGTTGGAGTGTAGCGCAATGTGATAGAGTCTAATTTCTGTGGGTGTTTGTTAACTACCAAAACTTCTGACTGGATAAGAGGCACTGTGAAGAGAAAATAATTATATTATTATACTTCTGCTGCAATCACAAACCACGCAGCTTCACTAGATAACTTATGAAGTATGTGCCACAAGGTTCAGCATTGCCAATATCACAGCCTGCCACTGGCCTAGTTCTCAACCATTTAAATCTAGTTCATATCCCGATAACCTAATTTTTCATTCCATTATTTTTTCAACTTCATACTTGTAGCTAATTCCAGGTTCTTGTTGTGCAAAATGCACACTTGCTTAGAAAAATACATAAAAGAAAGCTGTAACAAAAGTATCCACTGAAATAACAAGCTTCCCATCATAAATTGAGCATCACAGGTAAAGGAAGAACCCAGAAGTAGGAAATGAATTTTTTGTTGTCAGGGGTGGAACCCAGATAGCCAATATTCTGTGTGACTTTTTATAACATCATGGTCAAGCCAACACTGCTACTACGTCACTCCACATGATTACATTCTGAAAAATACTGCTTTTAATTCATGTATCAAACTAGTGTAAATTAGTAATAAGTATGTTCTTCAATTGATTCACAAGCAAAATTTGGATTGTGTACCACAGGTTGAGAAACATTGTACTAGAAGAAGGTGAGTGGTCAACTTCACACCCTGGCCACTTTACCCCCACCCCTCCCACCCCCCCAGGAAAGAACAATGATACCCATGGAACAGGAGACTGGGTAGGCCCCAGCACCAGTCCAGACATCTTGAAGAATGAAAAGAATCTCTTGCCCTTCCTAGGATTCAAACCCAGATCACCCAGTCTGAAGCCTAGCTTCTATACCAGCTACATTATCCAGGCTCCTGAACATCCCCAGTATATTACAGAGGTGATACAAATAGGTATAAATCCCTCTAACAATACAGCAATTCTACAGCGAAATAAGAGAAGAAACACTGCTCATAATCTGACTGCCATACAGGTGCCTTTAGTGAGATGACAGCTGACTGTACATTTCTGTGTCACTTCAGCAAGTGAAGCTTCATCAACTTACTAGTCCTGGCAGCAAGCTTTGTAGTGTCACTGCCAAGGTGATACGAAACAGTGTGAATTTCGAACAGGTACTTCACTCCTGGCATGAGATCTCCAATCAGCACCCTAACTGGCTGCTCCTCTGACCTATGTGGGGCACTGGGATTTTGTTCTGTGATGTTTTTGGTGTGAGGGGGTTCATCTTCACCTTCTGCTGCCCATCTCACCACATACATTTCTACACGACCCTCTGGACGTGGCCATTCCAAGGTGATATTGTTTGAGTCAACAAGAGGCGCAATGTTTGACACAGGATTTGGTCCTGTAACAGAGTGCATGCAAAACGGTTAAAGCCACTCACAAACATTTACAGACCTAATGTAATAATTCAAATGGTTCCCATTCCAAACTTATAGATTCCCCAGAATAGGATTCATGAAAACATGGAATGCTATAGAATACAAAACCCAATATTATTTATTATAAAGCTAAAATTGTCACTGTGCTTGAGTACCATGCAATGAAATGATGGACTGTAAGAGTGTGGAGGTAAAAATACTTTGTGGAATTTCTTGCCAAATTAAAATATATGGAATGCTTTACTGAATAAAGCTAATGAAAGAAATGAAGACTTTTAAATTCAGAAATGTATAATAAGCATTATTGCACAGTTTTAAAATAATTATCAAGTGCTTTCTCAAACATACGAATATATATGAGGTAAAATGCATGTACATATATGAGGTAATAAATTTCATAAAGAAAAACATGGATATGTACAAAAAAAGTTAATAATGGTTACAATGAGTAGCAAAGACATTATCACACAATACACACTGTAGGAAAAAAGTAATGAGATTACAAAAGTGCCCAGCATGAATATAGCTCTCTGATGGGCTGTCATCACACGTGCTGAAATGTGACCCTGAAAGCCTTGTAAGCTCTAATCTGATGGTACTGGGTTGTTACTGACTCATATGGACATGCTTTGTGTATCATGTTTTACTGCACCACCAGAAGCAACAACAACAACAACCAAACAACAATAACAAAGTATCAATATCAAAGTTTGTGTAAAGCTGGGAAATAACCCCACTGAAACATATGAACTGCAATGAATAAGACTCTCTTCAAAGCACAAACATCTGAAGAGTTCACACATGTTCAGGAGGACAGAGAGGATGCTGAAGATAACCCACATTGTGGACAACTGAAAACAACCTCCAACCCAGAATTAATGTAGAGAATGCAACAATTTACTCCTAAGAGACCACCTGCTGACACTCAGAATGATGGAAAGTGAATTAAATGTGACAAAGAACTAATAACATTCATAATTACACAGACTTGGGTATGAGAAAAATTTGTGTCATATTGGCGCCCCAAAATTTGAATGAGGAGGAAAAATATTATTGGATGCCCACAAAGTTTTGTGAAAACAGTGATGATGACCCTATGTCTCCTGCTGGAATTGAAATTCATAGGTCACTTATTTGTTTTTGTTATTCAAAACAATATAATGGCAAAACCAAATTATATTACTGAAGAAAAGTTTTCCAAGTGTATCAAAAGTTTATATAAACGTTGTAACAAGTGTAATACATCTCTTTGAGAATATTTTAAGAGAAACACTTAATAAACATGCAGGATTGGCAGCAGTTTTTGTAAGAAATCATTCATTAAAGTTTCTTCTTGGATGATAATTAGTTGTCTGAAGTCACTGCACTCACTGCAGATGGTAGGGACAGAGGCACTGTGGGTGCAAGACTGGTTCTAGTGCTCTGTTACATGCTCTAATATGTGGTTATTCTCCTTGTGTTTGTCTCTGCATCTGCACAAACCAAATCAAGGATTCTCCCATTTCGGTGCGGCATTAAAACTGGCCAAACATAAAATGTACCACTTCCCCTGTGCTATAAATGGCACTTTTCTTTTCAATCCAGCAATACAGAAAGAGACCTCAGTACATGCAACGTGCTTGACATTAATAGCCATTAACTTAGATACAAATATTAAATGCATGTGGGCCATATCAGCTTAAGTGTACCTGGCCGTTTCATGAATCTGATGTTTTAAATGAAACAAATTCACTGAGGTGAGTTAGCTACATGCCTGTTGCCTGATGCTTGGCTTCACTGACAATGTGCAAGTTACAAACAGACCGATGCAAACTTATAGATTGACTGCAAAGAAGCTCAGGTAGACACCCCAAACATTTTCTTTAATCTGCAAGAGGCCACAGCTCGGAAGTCATGCTACAGGGTATCCATGTTCAACCAGCAGTTTTTCCTGCATTGTGTTGTAGATTCAGCTCTGACATTCAGTCCTGCATTTTTGTTTATTCGATACACAAAAATGTTCACGTATGTTAAGAGGTTACCTGGTCTAAGTTCAATATTCACGCATGCATGTGCGCGGGTGCCCATACAAACACACAGAATGAGCTAGAAGTTTATTTTACTGACTGTTGGTAGATATACCATAAACAGATACTAGCTAAAAGTGGTTTATGTACCAAACCATATTTAGGCAATGGCATCTACCACAAAGCTTTTTTTTTGTATATTGTGGGTAACAAATTACGTACTTATTACCTTACAACAAATAAATTTGTAATATATCATATAAACTACACTGAGGACATCAAAAGATCCAGCCAGGATTTGAATCAGGTGCACACAAATATAATTAAATAATTAAATGACAGTGATCTACTCATATCTGATCAGTTATTACACAGCACATAAAACCATACTGAGTGAGGGACAAGTGTAACTCAGTTCAATATATCACTTACCACTGCATAATGCAAAATACTCACTGACAGTTTGGGTGACCTCCTGCGGTTGGTTACTTTCTACGCCATAGCTCACTGAGTTCACCTGGATACGGTACTTCTCTCCAGGAGTCATGTCCTCCACAACTGCCTCGTGCTCACTTACTGATGACAGTTTAAGCCACTGGTCATTATCTTCAGTCCTATATCTGCAACACATTAAGTAAAGTGATTGGCCTCAGGCAGAATAACCAAGGTTAAATTCCTGGCAGGAACGTGAGATTTTTCTCTTAGCTACCATGTTCCCAGAGCTGTATTAGTACTATCCTACCATCTATGCACTGGACTTGCAAACAGTATCTGCCCATCCCCATTCTCCAACAAAAATTTGTGGTCTAAATGTTTCCCTGAATTAACTGTCATCTTCAAACAGTTCAACAGAAAGTGCAGAAAACAATAAAGTAACAAATACCTATTAGGAATTTTATAGAGCACAATAGGAAGTGCAAAGTACAATGAAGTAACAAACACCAATTAGTATCTTCATACAACTCAACTGAAAGTGTAGGGGAGTACAATGAAAAATACCAGTTAGTATCTCCATCTATTCAAGCGGAAGTACATAGTACAGTGAAGTAACTAATGCCAGTGCTGAAAACAATGAATAACAAATGACTGTATCTTCACACAGCTCAATAGGAAGTGCAGAGTACAATGATGTAACAAATACCAAGTTTTACTACGGCTGCCTGTCAATAGAATTATCGAATTTAGTCTTGTTTTATTCATTTTAAATGTTCTTACATTGAAGTGCAGTTACTAGGTGAATTATTGTCCATGAAAACCTACCTAATGGAATACTCAGAATATATGGAATCCAATGGAGGCTCCCAATGTACAAGGACTGAATTACTGGTAACCTTCTCAATTGTCAGATTCCTAGGTGGATGTGGAACTGAAACAAAAAACAAATATGTGGTACTGCACACCGTTGGCTGTGTTCCAAAACACAGGACATCCATCCTGTAAGAATACCTACTAAACCTAAACATTCTAGTCTTCTTGACATGTGTTCTGAATGTTTACACTTTTTTCTTTAGAGCAGTTCATCTATATAATCATACAAATAAATGCAGCAATACTGTAAATATCAAGTGTGTACTTTTATATGCAAACAACAGCCACAGATGTAAATGTACAGAGGAAGTACTTAACAACAAACACATCTACATAAACATTCAAATGGTATGATCACTTTGGACTTAATGCAATTTATATGTAATAATTGGTGACAAAGAAATTCCTCACATTTTAACAGGAATAGACATATGTAATAACTCATGACAAGAGATGTGTAACAAAGTACAGCAGAATCCATTTTAAGGTTTCTTAATTTAACAAATCCCTACATTTTAGGTTCATTTTTTGGGGTACCAGCCAAACTTTTGTATCAATCCTTCATAGTTTTTCTGAATTTAATAAGGTTTCTCAATTTTAAGTTCTGCCCATATGTAAAACACAAATACTTGGTTCCTACACCATCGGGGGTCCTCAATTTAGGATTTGTGTTTGGAACTATTGGGGTTGGGTTCCGTAAATAATACCATGATTATGTGCAGTGGAAAGGAAGTAATGTCAGAAGTGATTGTGTTAACAATCACAGCACTGTATTATCAATGCTGAAGAGTCAAGAAGACGTGGAAGAAGATAATCAGGAGAGTGGAGTGGATAACTGGAGGAAGCTAATTTCAAACCCTATGACTATATTTTCTGATTTTATAAATGCAAAGTAAAACACCACAACAATGGCCACAATGAGCATATGAACATCATAAAATTGTCAGTCAGTGAAAAGTGGGAACAGTGAAGTGTTTGCACTGCTGAAGATGCAGATCAGGAAAACACCAGTTGCTACATTTCATAAGTATCAAGTTTTGAAATTTCAGGAGATATATTTGCTCCAGCATGACTGATGATAGCAGTTTGATCTGACTTGAACACATAGAGAGAGACAGCTGCTCTTCATTTATCACACCTAATCAACCAAGCAGAAACACTCATGATTACTTTAAAAAGTAACACTCCAGGTGAATATGCATGCAACTCACTTTTCATTACATTATATTCTGTAGTGTTGATGCAATAGGTCAACTACTGCTGCCTTCATCAGTACTTGAGAAAAAATGGGAATACAATGAGACATTGCATCAGCTATTTGTAGACTTGAAGAAAGCTTACGATTCAGTTAGGAGGGAGGTCTTGTATAATATTCTCATCGAGTTTGGTATCCCTCCAGAAACTGGTAAGGCTAATAAAAATATGTCTGTCTGAAACGTAGAGCAGTGTCCAGGTAAGCAAAGAATTTGCTGAAATGCTTCCTATTAGGAATGGTTTGAAACAAGAAGATGCTCTAGCACCATTGCTTTTCAACTTTGCTTTAGAATATGCCATTACGAGGGTCCAGGTAAACCAGGATGGTTTGAAATTACTTGGTACACATCAGATTTTGGTTTATGCTGATAATGTTTATATTTTGGGCCGAAGCATACATACTGTGAAGAAAAACACAGAAGCTTTAATAGCTGCTAGTAAGGATATTGGACTAGAAGTAAATGCTAATAGAACTAAATACATGGTCATGTCTCAAGATCACAATGCAGGATAAAGTCGCAAGGTAAAGCTTGATAATACTTCCTTTGAAAGGGTGGAAGTGTTAAAATATTTGGGAACAACTTCACCAAATTAAAATCCTGTCAGGAATAAATTAAGAGCAGAATGAAGTCAGGGAATGCTTGCTATATCATTCAGGGGAGAATCTTTTGTCTTCCATTTTGCTATTAAAAAATATAAAGATTAAGATACACAGAACTATAATTTTGTCTGTTGTTTTGTATGGGTGTAAAACTTGGTCGCTCACATTCAGGGAGGAATGTACGCTAAGGGTGTTTGAGAATAGGATGCTGAGTAGAATATTGGGGCCTAAGAGGAACGAGGTAATGGGAGTGAGAAAACTACATAATGAAGAGCTTAATGATCTGTACTCCTCATCAAATATTGTTCAGGTGATAAAATCGAGAACAAGATGGACAGGGCATGTAGTATGTATGGGAGAGGGGGAAGATGTATACATGGTTTTGGTGGGGAAACCTGAAGGAAAGAGACCACTTGGAAGACCCAGGAGTAGATCATAGGATAATATTAAGATGGATCTTCAGGAAGTGGGATGGAGGGCATGGACTTCATTAATCTGGCTCAGGATATGGACAGGTGGTGGGAACTTTTAAATGCAGTAATGAACCTTGAGGTTCCATAAAATGCAGGGAATTTCTTGACTAGCTGAGAACCGGTTAGCTCTGCTACATGGAATGAGTAAGTAAGTAAGTAAGTATCTGACTTCTAAATAGAGTGATGTTTTTTAACCTACATGGGCCATCCATGTAAGATGGTTCTTTTATTTGTTCCATAACTAGTTCATACACATTTCTATATTGCCATGTTTCGCAGAGTGTACCAACCCTCTGAACATGTACCTAAACTGTGGGACATAACTACCCACAAAAGTCAATCAACTTGTTTCATTTCATCTTACACACATCAAACCTATGCATCATTACAATACAGCATACTTACAAACTGCCTGGAAATAATCATGTGGTTCACTGCGTAGGCCATGGCTGATTGCAAACACCTTCACTTCATAGCCTGCACCAGGGTATAAGTCCTCCAGCACTAACTTGGACTCAGTAGTTATTGTGGTCACACTCTCCCCTGTCATGAGATTCCATTCAATTAGCTTCCACAATTACATGTAAATTTGGTATTGCACACATTATTTAATGAGAAAAATTCAACTTGAGAGGTTACTTAATATTAAATGGCAATGTTTAGAACCCTAAAATCTCACACATCAAAGAACTATGGTCCTTTGAAACATCAGGAAATGATTACCCAGTGATGCAGTGTCATATCCCAGAAGAAAGTAATCACCAGTCACACTGCTGTGAAAACACCAATGCTCACAAATTGTAATGGCCTAGGTAAATGGAGTTAAGTGAGGAAACCAAACACTTTTTTAACCCAAGTTGTTTTCTAGAAAGTCAGCATTCTCATGCAACACAAAACATGTTCTGTTGAGAATAAACAGAGAACTTTGGCCAAATGAACGCCTATGGAACTAAACAGAGAAAAAATTCCTGTGATTGGTTTCATGACAGAAACTCCAAATCATTCAAATCAATGTCCTACATTTATATAAATAATTTCTTGACACACCAGTAATGTCACTCATTTTTACCACAGAATGCTAACGTTAAGCAGTCCATATTACAAAGAAAAGAGGTGGGGACTATTCCATTTTCTAGAAGGATTTCACTTTTAATCATCTCTCTTAGCTGGTTTTACAACAAATGAAGGGACATTTCATACACTATTCCACTGTCCCTGGTCCTTCACCCTATTTTCCACAATCTGCAAGAAAACTCAAGTGAGAATAATTTCTCTCTTCTAGAATACGAATTCTGATTACATACATGGTAAGAGACATATAAACTCACACTTGTATTACATTTTATCAAATAACAACAGTAACAACAACAAAATAGCAGCAGTGGCAGCCAAACAAAAAGCCAGCAAGTAAGCCAAAAGACTTCAGTAACAAAGTGTACAGTGTCAAACACATGCTAATTTGAGCTCAAAACCAGACTTAGTAAAATGGAAAGCATTGTTGAGTTCACCTCAAGTAAGGGTTAACTGATGACTTCTAGTACTTATGACTGTATTCAAAAGGAGGAGATTTCCAATCATCTTAGAGAAATGTACTGCTCCAAGTGAACAGCCAGGATAGCATAGTTGGTATACGGATTAGGGTATGGGCTGGATGACCTGGGGTTCGAATCCTAGTAGGGGTAAGAGACTTTTCTTTTCTCCAAAACCTACAGACTACTTCCAGGGCTCACCCAGCAACCTATGCAATGGGTAATGGAGCTGTTTCCCAGAGGCAAAGCAGCCAGGGAATGAAGTTAACCACTCACCTATGTCTACTGCCCAGGTTATGAATGGCTGGTGCTATGCCTCTGTTCCCGCATGTTTCCATGGCATGGACAGGGACAACTGTACTCTTACCCTTTTTACTGCTAGCGGTGCTGGACAAAGTATAATATTTTGTACTTAAGTGTTAGTACGTGCCTATAAATATTAGCTAAGCTATGTTTCCTCAATACTGTTGTCATAGGCACACAGACACCAACACTACATTCAATCTTCTAATATAATGAAATTATGTCAACAGAGCTGCATGGTGAATATGTCAGTCATAGTGTTTGTAGTTATGCATGTTTCTCTGTTCACACAGACAACAAACTGCACAGCAATGTACCTGGTATAGTCTGTATTTTAAGGTCCCATCTCCACACTTCTTGGAGAAGGTGAGAAAATTGACAAAACCACCAAGAAGAAAAAGACCATGCAAAAAAATTTTAATTATAAAACAAGGTTCCCAATAGCAGGAGGAGTTTTGCTGCTGTAGTCAAAAAGAAGATCATATTATTTTCCTCAGAATAGACAGGCATCCCAGAATTTGTGTGATAAGAAAGAAAGAGGAATGTGTGATAAAAACTATGTAGGTAGAAGTTACAATGCAGTTATCATTTCAAGCATTATGCATTCTGTTTATGTTTAAAAAGTGAAAGGATTGCGACAACATGCAAGACTTAACTCTGTTCTGCGTATCAAAAAATTTACGTCCCCTTACCTGTGTCATTACGCTTGTAAGTCACTTCAAATTTATCCTGCCGAGTCTGCACATCTGACTTCCATGAGATGTTGAGTCCATTCGGAATTGGTCTGAGATCTTCAATTATCGGGGATGAAGGTCCTTCAAATAAACCACCTTGTTACTCAGATGCTTCACTTTTCAATCATTAAGTCATAAGTACGTGAAATAAGGACCCTCAGAAAGTTACACCAGTAAAGACCAAGTGGTTAAAAATGATGCAAAAATATTCCTGTATTTAATTCTCTCTTTCATTCTCTTCCAGTCAAGGTTTCCACTCTTGATGTATGAATTTCATACATTGAGAACTAGCTCATAATCCAGCCATTCCCCCATATCTTTTCTTTAGATACCACTGAATTGAAAAATTCATGCAACACAGGATTAACAGAGATTACTTAAGAATAAGTTTCCCTGACACATTGTGTTGTTCTCATGCACAAAAATACAGGGGATTAAAAAGTATGTACCATGTTCTTCACTAAAATATCAATGGTAAGTCCTTGTCAAACAGACAGTTCACTCACGAGTTGCCTGGTAGATTGATGTCTCATTGCTTTCCATGCCATTGCTGATTGCCTGCACAGAAATGGAGTAGTTCCTTCCAGACAGGAGAGATTCAAGTACCAGTGTCCCTGCCTTCTCCACAAACAACGAGTTGTTATCTCCATTGAAAGACTCCACCTCATGGTAACTCACCTGGTCATACAGCAACATATATATTAGCATCAGCAGAACTGAATTACATGACATAAAACTCCCTAAAACATTACCCTTTTTGTTACTTACGCAGGAAATAAGAACAAAAAATGTGTCATGTCTTCTCTGTGTATCTGTTCACATATTCAATCACATACATCTGTATTAACTACATAATTCCATGGAACAGTCCTTGAGAAGTTACAGGATCTCAGCCACTCAAGAAATGCCCCATATCTTGTGGCACCCAACAGTTCATTACCATGTCCACAACAGTTCATTATGTGTCCCTATCTTAAGCTAGATGAATCCAGTCCACACCCTTCAATCTTATCTCTCTAAGATCCACTTTAATATTATCCTCCCATGCATAGGTCTTCCTGTTTGTCTTCAATCAGGTTTTATAAGCAAACCCCTGTGTGCATTTGACTTGTCTTCCATGCGTGCAGGACACACCACCTACCTCATCCTACTTAATTTGTCACCCGAATAATACTTGGCAAGGAGTACAAATCATGGAGCTCCTCATTATGTAATTTTCAACAGCCTCCTGTTACTTTACCCATCTTAAATACAAATACCTTCCTCAGTATCATGTTCTCCAAAACTGTCAGTCTACGTCCCTTGTTCCTTTGGCAGACACTACCAATGGGCTGCACAGGTCTCGTATGTTTGATCTCATATTCAATAAAATACAGGAATATAACAAATACTAATTTAATAACAACTATAAAAACCAGCTACATGGAGTATATGAAATATGTTCATCCAATCTTCATACACTGTACTCCACAGTAATCTAAAATACCAACATAGTACCACGTGAACTTGAACAGTGTGGATAACACTAGCATCATTCAACTTGGATTTGGAAGTTCTGTACATGTATGGTAACACATTTCTGAAAAATACAACACTCCCATTACAATCATTTTATAGGAAAATGATAACTGGATAAATATTTCACTTTAACGGCTGTAGATAATCAATTATTTTAATCTGGTAAGGAATTCAGCAAAGTGATATTTCATACACAAATTTGCAGTATTTTTGTACTCTGGCTCACTATGTTACTGTGATCACAGGAAATATAATTCATGTACAGATAATAAAATTCTGAGTTATATGCCACCAAACTTGTTACCTCTTTAAAAGCTGTCATACTGAAACCACAGATTAAATATTCTAAGATTTTTAAGCTTGTAAGGTCTAATACTTTGAAATCCTGAACAGCACCCCACGATTCAATGTAATTTAGTTTTTTTAAACCCCTTCATTGTACAACCACTTCAGAACAAACATCTGGATAAAATAATGTATCACAATACATGAGTTAAATCATATTCAGAAATTTAAAACTGTGTAAGAATATGCAGATGAGGAAGAAAACTTAAGTAGCTACTAGACGACATTAAAAAAATGAGAAGATACGGGAAACTGAATGAGGAAGCACTTTATCTCACTCTCTGGAGAACTTGCTTTGGAAAAGGCTATGGGGCTGTCTTAAGACAGACTGTATGATGATGAGGCACCATGCATGTGACACAAAATGTCTCTACAAAGAAAGTGGTCTGGCAGACTATTTAACATATGATGTATTGTGGAATAGAGTATAAGTGGTGAATAATTAACTCCAAAGAATGTGGAACAAAGTGGTCTTGGCCTAACATGGGGTACTATTTCAGTATTTGTGTGGAAGTGCTGAGGAGACAACAGTATCCCACGCAAGACTTCAACTCACTGCCTCCACAATAGGCTATAATTCTCTAGTGATACTGCCTGAGCCAAATTGGTTGGTGTATGGCTACAGAAAAATGAAACTAAGTCACAGAATTTAAATGAAACATAAAAAGAAATCCAAAATACACTTGTCACTGGCATTACTTTACTTGTCCACAGCAAGCAGAGTAATCTACTTCTGTCAATTCAAAAGAATTATTATTGAAGAACCTGCTTTATGATCAGTTAAGTGATAGGGCAGTTCACACTGCATCTTGTGTGAATGTCTCCTAAGTCATTGTTCTGGGAAGTGATGTGCATAAGCCCTTCAGTTAGTTTACTTCACCTTGTAACCCTCTTGGAGGCTGCTGTTGTCTGGATGCCAGTCCAATTTCACAAATCCAGTCTTCTCATCCATTACTGCCTGTAAATCCTGTACTGGCAGAGGCTCTGCAACACAATCCTTAGTCACAACTGGATGGCTTACTACATACACAACAATCAAAATTTATATTGAAACAAACTCGCCAAGGGGAAAAAGAAAGAAGACCAAAAAAAAGTTATTTTAAATAAAATCAAGATTTGTGTAAATGTACCAAACAAAATGAATATAGTATTGGAGACAGTTCATACAATTGACAAAAACAACAGCCAGACAGAGATTTAAACATAAACCTTTTGAAGATTCCTTTTTTCTTTGTTGTAACATGTGAAACTTAGTAAAACAGCTTGTAAAATGTTGGTACATACCCAAAACACGAACAGTGTCACACCCTACAAGAAAACAATCTTCATAGTCACCATCACACTGTTTCATAAAAAAGTTGACATTCATATTTGTTGTTCACTTACTTTCATTGATTTAACCCTCCATCACAGAGACTGAATTCTGAAGTGCACGTTCAACCAAATTACCTACCCATTTCTAGGCTGAACCGGGTCTGCTACCATCTGCTCTCGTTGTTGAGTTGGAACTCAACAATGAGAGTGGATGGTAGCAGACACGGTTGACCAGTGCCAGAAGCTGTATTACAGATATACGAGCTCCTGATGATGGGTGTCAACACACGAAACATGTAGAGCTGTCTACAGATATGTAATGAACTGAATACAGTTGTATCTTCTTGGTTACTTATTTAATTTGATTCACAATGCACGGACCCATGAATGTATAAAATAAAATAAAATAAAATAAATAAAAAAACAAAAAAGGATCGGCATAAGGACAAAGTTGTTTGGATTTGTAAACAATACTTCCTCTTTCTACGATTAATTCTAGGATCGTGTTTAAAGCAATATTGAATAACATGGCTGAAAAGTGCAGCACCCTGCGTTAGTCCCGCTGATAAAATCACTGTTACTTGGATAAAATGAAGTATGTGAACAATTTACAAATTTCAACTTCTTTGGGAGGAGAGTGTTTGTTTTGACAGTTTGGTTTCTTTAACTGAATACTTACTGAGTGTCACATTTCCTGTGGCTGGCCAACTGGTCACTTTGCCAGACACAGTCTTCACAACCACTTGATAGCTACGGCCTGGCTCCAGGTTGTCTCTGAACTCCCACACTGTTGGCTCTCCACGCATGCGACTTACTGGAGCTTGACGACGGACACTGATCGAAACCTGATACTTGTCAAATTCGCTGTGGAATGGAAATTTGAAAAGTATGTGATTACAAAGACAAAAAATGTTCAAATATTTGTGCCAGTCTCCCTGTTACCTCTTTCCTTGTTTAAACATGGTAAACAAATAGAATGTGAATGATGCAGTTACTACATTAGTCATTATACAATCCTGCACCTACTACTTCAGTTATAGGACAAGATGGAATCTGCCAAGTAACACAAATAACTGAATTGTCACAGCTTTAATGGCTTCTCTGACTGGGCTGGCCCACAAGACAAGTAAAATATATGGTTAACACAATACTTCTTACCATAAGTTGGAATTCCACTTAAACAAAGTGATGTGGATTAAGGCCAATAATAGGTATGTACAGCTTAACATAGATTCTGAAGAACAGTGGAGGTCTGATGGTCAAAATACTGCAAGAACCAATTTTGACTTCCAAAAAGGTGAGGAATACAGAAGCATGCATAAAAATTTGCAAATAATTCAGACATTTTGACACCTAAGACCTTTGAAATTGGAGCCCACAGTCTTCATATTAAACTACCAGGCCTCTTCTCAAAAGCTGTAATACACCCATATAAGAGTTGGTCAGAAAATAAGTTTGCATGACATATGCTGCGTTTACCCCTATTTGAGGCAGGAATTTTTCCCTAATTCATCACATGAAAAATGGAAGTTCCCTTTGCACAAAGTAAACACAGTCCATACATGTATTTTCCTGGGAAGTGAAGATTTTGAATAGATGTCTTATGTGCAGGGCTGTCTTATATTTGGGTAAATATGGCAATTCAGATATTAAGAATTTTGGAACATCTCACACACAGCCTCAGGGATTGTCATTTGATTAAGGCATTGAAGAACAATCACAAGGTGCAGATGTGACATGATGGTTTGTAAGACAGGACAAATAATTCTATCAATGGGGAACAGAGAAGCTCAACCCACAACAAAAAAACGCCTCAACTGTAGCAGAGACTATGTGGAATTAATGAGACAGCAGAACAATTAAATCTGGGCAATCCTTATTACAGCTAAAAATAAAGAATCCAAAATATATACACTGCAAACTTATATTCTGACCAGTTCAAGCATATTATATTTATATTTTAAGTGTCTAGATGGAGCTAGTATGTAAAAAAAGAGAAATTATATGCTACCTGGTTCCTTTGGGGGGGTCCCAATGCACTCTGAATGAATTTGAGGTGATTGAGCTCTTGTCAAAAGTTACATTTAGTGGACGAAGGGGTACTGTTCGGTACTGAGCTGTTGTAGGTGCTGATATTTCATCTTCACTTAACGTTTGTACTGAAATGTTGTAAGCACGGCCTGAAAGAAGTACAAATCTTAGTAATGTGCTGTGAAACACACTTCCAATAAAATAATTAAAAAATAATAAAAAAAAAAAGGGAAGAAAGAAAGAAAATGATGCAAAATTTTTTGAATGATTGGAAAGTTCAAGATAAAAGTTTAGAAGCTTTCCAAGTGGGCATCACAAATGACAGTCTTGTGAGGTGTTACAGTATGCAGCATCATAAGTAGGTTCAAACATTTTGGAGAAACACGCTACCTCAACCTTCAGGGTGAAGGCCGCAACCTTTCTACATAAAAGACCAATTTCCTTTTCCCAGTAACTTTAGCATTTACTCAGAAGATGGAGGTAGCAATTTCTTCCGAAATATCAAACTAAACTTACGATCCTACACAGTGTAATAACCCAAAAGACTACCAACTGACGTTCATAATAGTCTAGTCCCCACTACCATCGCCCCTTCACTGCCCCACCATGTTGCTGCTGCAGCTTCCACTACCCCCACGATGTCCACAACCTCCAACACCACCACCAAAACTGCTGTAGCCAGCTATACTACCAACATGCCCATTGCTGACACAACCACCACTTCACCGTCCTCTTGGGAAAACTTTTAATGTAGTATCGACTTCAGCTAAATTTGTCAGAAGTAACATCAGTGTTTCACAGTCACATGTTTGCAATTACTGACTTCAAAACAATACTTTACATGTAACTTAAAGGTATGTTCTAAACATCCCTAACTCTGACTATTTTTCAGTCATAGCTGTCAAACTTTAAGCACAATTAAAAATTCTGCACAGGCTCCATGCATTTACATTCCACAAAAAAGAAACTGTCTTAAAAACCAGCATGTTTTTTCAAGATCTATTACAGGTATTACTACCCGTCTCACAAATTCATGTGTATCATGCCATCTACACGCACCATACTTATTGTTTCTTGACCCCATTAATTACTTTTACATCTGTTACAATCTGGTTCAACTGAGCAGCACTTCAGAGCCACTCAAATTTAGTTCACATCTGCAGTAGCATACAACTCCATTACACCCAGCCCATGTTTTACACCCTTTGTTTTATGACACTTTGTTTTAACACACTACTTCTTAATTTCCATTCGCTTTCCATTTTAACACCCTTTGGCTGGCTGCGTTCTATTATGCATACCCCTTACTTCTGATGGGAATACCATTTTCAGTTTATTATTTTTTGATTTAATGCAGTTAGGGCAGGAGTACATGTGTTTATGCGAAGTCAGAAATGGGCAACCTCAATGTTACACAAACTGTTGTTGCTAAAATTAGATAACAATTAGGTTAAATTAAAGCTACAATTAAAATGGTTTCCTACTTATGTTGTATTGTCATTTTTCTTTTAGTATGCTTGTATGCTTGGCAACAACTAGGATAAATATGCCGTCCAGTTTTCTTTCTGTGGAGTATCATCATTCCCACGGTTTGGTGTTATATAATATATGCTGTTCTGTGATGTTGTTTAGTGTGTTGACGAGGAGGTTTTGTGGAGTCTTGTCTAAGCAAATAACAGATACAGAACAGCAAACCAGTGGTTATCCTTTGTATCCTCCCAACAAAATATGAACCAACATATACTGACAGGGAAATATGAAGCACCATCTCTTGTCTATTGCTATTTAGTACTGTGAAACATGCTAGTTTTGTGTGCAAATAACTTAGTGAATATAGCAAAAAGATGAGAGCAGCGATTTTATTTTCTTTATTGTTTCCCATATTTTCTTCCTTCTTTATTTTTGTAAATATCTTCAGCATCCTACACATGACATAACTTAAACACATCCCTACCAATCCCACCATCTCATGAACCATGTTTACTGCATGCCAGTATCATTTCCATCCAGTCAGAGGTTGTTGCCAAATGCACAAAGAAATCTAATTTTCTCATACAAGTCAGTCACTAATATAGAAACTTTACACACAGCTTGTCTGTGTTTGAAGAAGTGCAACTGCACAGATTATTTTTCACTTTCTACCTTCCATTCCATTCTGAATGTAGTAAGTTTACATATAAACATTTATTCTGAAAAAATGGCTGGCCAAGCAGGTTAAATCCTAGGTTGGAGCCATGGCAGTAAATACATTAAGCAAATCTGTTGTCCTACCACTGAAACCATGTAACACTATAAATGTGCCTCAAAACTATGCTATTCCAGTTATGCAGGAAAGTCTCATTTTAAATAACACCAGAATAATTAAATCCCTGTAATGTAATTATTTGGGTGCCACCAATTTACCATATATCTCCATGTGAAAATAATATCCTTGAACATTACAACGCACACTTTACAGAATCTGCCACTTCATGTGCAAAACAAGAGATATGGGAAAGAAAAGGTGTTATGTAGGATGGTATAGGTATGCTCATTGCACTAAACTACAAGAAAGCACACAATGGTGCAAGCAACCCACTACAATTTGTGGGAGAAATACCATGAATAATAGAGTAAATGAAAACCCTATTCCTTGTAGCAACTGCAGTCCACGAGTATCAGCCACACTGGTAGTAACACTTAAAGACACATTTATACTGGTCGATTTGATGACTTAGCTGTACAATCAAAATTGAAAACTGAAACTGTGTTTCAAAGTGATGAAGTGGCATGTGTTCCAGTTTCATTGAAGTAGACAACACACAAATACATTGGTTAATCTGTGTCGAACAACACAACATCCCATCACAATCAGCCAGCATTTCAATTTAACCGATAGTGAATGACCTTATCAAAACTGTCTACAGTTCTGAAAGATAGATAGAAAATCAAGAAGAGCACTGATTCCAATGCAGTATGACTGCAGAGGAAAAAAATCATACCACAAACAAAGTAATGGAGTAGTGGACACAGCTGTATAGGCTACAGGTGGTTTATGGATAGACATTCTAAGAACAACGTTCCAGTGAATGGACCGTTGCTGTGTCAGTAAGCCCAATCCTTCACATAATCAATCAGCTCCACAGATTTCCAACATGAGGCTAAGTTTTCAGTGCTTCTTAATGACCAAAAGACACATTACTGACCACATACTGGATAGGAGTGAACTCTTCCAAGATCATGCCAAGAAAAATCACTGAAAACAGGATGCTCAGTATAAGTTTCAGTCTTCTTTACAAAATATACATGGAAAGTCTGTCTTTTTCGTTTTTTTACATGTATGTAACAATCATTCTAAAATTTTAACCTGTTTCAGTATAATAAAATTGAATTTTAACAAATATGATTTCATCACCCACACAATTATGTTACACCAAGATTTAAACTGTATTAATTGCAAAGTGGTGGCCATTTCATGCATGCTTCTGAACTCAAAATTGTGTCTCTCTCACATTAAAAATCACTGTCAGCAACACTAGCTGTAGTTGTCTTACCTGGTATAAGGCCTTTGAATGCAGCTTGGGCAGGACCTGGAGGCTCTCCTTCCTTCTCAACATACAGTGTACTATCCACTGCATCCATTGGATCAATAGATACTTTGTAGTGTGTGTATATGCCTGCAGGATATGGAGGCTGCCACAGTACCAGTAATGTTGTCTCATTCCGAAACCACACAATGAATTTACCAGGTGTATTTGGTTCTGCAAATAAAATACAGTTGTAACCATATTAAATGCTATTACGTTCAATCATGTAATTTCCCTAATTTTCTACACTATTTTTAACGATGAAATCAGGGGAATCATTGTGCCGATTTTTTCTGTTAAGAGGATCTTGGTGTTGCACAACAAAAACCGTAACACCTCTAAAATATTTACTCCTCTATTACACAAAAAGAAAATAAATTAATGCATAAGCACTCCACAGTGTAATTCTTTGACAAAAGGAAAGTCAGAAACATTACACAACATACAACTTAAAACATTTAGTTGTTGAGATATGTGTAACTGTCAAATAGCAGAGCATTTAGTGTTACTGTACTGCAGTACATAAATCACTATAACAGGACTCTCTCACACTGTAAGCAACAAAAAGCAGAAGGGGGGGGGGGGGGGGGGGGGGGGCGGACAAAGAAACAAAAAGAAAAAAGTATAATAGCCATTAGAAATGAACAAAAAAAAAAAAAAAAAAAAAATGCACGCCGGAACGGAAGAAGAGGGGGGAGAGGGGGGGGGGGGGGGGGGGGGGGGGGGGGGAGAACTGGCTATGAAACCACATGTGCAAAAGGAATATGACTGAAGTATTCCTTCCTGGATAATAAATGTTATAACATGCTTCTTCTGTGTCTCCTGTTACAAACACAGGATATGCTGCCACCTCAAACAAACAATACAGGTGATATGTTTTCTTTCACTTCTGAATGGGTTGATAGAGATATATCAAACTAGAAATTTGTGGTGTTGCTTAATAAACAGCAAACATATCTGTTTTGCTTACTTGTTGTAAAATTCCTTGATGTATAGGCGACGCTTTCTTTCCCATCGTACTCTGTAAAGAGCTGCACCTGGTAGGATGCTCCAGGTGTGAGATTCTGAAGGGAATAGTATGTGTCCTCTACTGTAATTGGAACCACATTCACTGATGGCTCTGACAGACTCAGTACCTGTATTGAACACAAAACATGCAACACCACACTTAGTACTATTGCCTATCTGTGTGTGTCATGGGGGAGTGAGGGTGGAGAGAGAGAGAGAGAGACAGAAACACACACACACAGAAACTCTAAGCTCAACACAGGACAATTCTGATCACTGATGTGCAACAATCAAAATGTGTCAAGGATCTGACAATAAAATAAAACATAAAACAGCAAAACAGATCTATATTACATAGTGATACACATATGAGAGCCTGCTCAGGGACATTGCCCTGAGGCTGGGGTACTACCCTCAAGAAAGATGCCTCACGTTGAATATATATTGTTCTTCCAGAGTTCAGGAAGGTTAGTGCTGGTTTGCATTTGGTATAATAAGACACTGGGGTACACATTTTATAATCGAAGTTCCTGATTCTCATGTTGCACCAATTGTTATGCTTTCTGTTTCGTGCAGTATGTGCTCTTCTTCTCATCCTCTTGCAAAGACACAGTAGGGAGTGCTCTGTTTATGACTGAAGGACTATCTTGCACTTTTCAGTGCAAGGAGTATTACTATAAAGCATAATTCCTTTAAACTGGCTACTGAAGCTTCAGAAATTCTGACAGTTTGGCACTTGAAAATAGTTGCAAGATCAGATACATATGATATGTGACCAGAAGTTTTGCCACAACTGATTCTGTAACTTTATCTAGTGTATTTGACATCAAAAGATTCCCAGATTAAACAACCGGTATTGCTGGTCACAGGACACATGTAACATTAATGATTCCTCAGAAACCTGAAATAATTAGAAGGCTTGAAATGCCAAAGCCAAAGCGCGGTTATGGCTTCATACAATGATGGATTGTCAACTGTCTATGATATAATGGAACAGAAGGACCAATTGTGATCGTTTATGGCATCAAGTGATGGTGTGAAGGACACAAGGTGTTCAGAGCAATGCATTCAGAAGGAAAGCCCATGGCTGGCCCTGTGTCAATTGAAAAAACCACGTCAGTTTATGATGAAATGAAAATAACTGAAATGTACGCATTCGATAAGGGCTGGCTGCAAAATTTATGTACTGTCTGATAATCTGGAAGGTTTTATAATCTGGCACCTGTCCAGTACTGTGGGTGCAGAATTAAAGGAATTATACAGTACTTTAAATTGATCACACATTTTCAGATATGATGAACATACGGTAACAAATATCTTCTTATTATTCTGTCACCAAAAAGACTCTGTAAACAATGCATAGAACTGTTTGCAGTGAACTGTTGTGTTATCTTTCTAAAGCAGGCACTCGTTTGCTCATGATCGGTCTGGTGTTAAAAATGATGTCAGAATATTTTGGTGAAAAATTATGATTTCAAAAGAAATTGCCCCAATAATGACTGCACACATAGCACACCAAATACAAATCTTAACATAGGTAAGGGCAGTGCTTGGATTGATATAGAAAACCTGTTATTCTGACAGTTCTTGTACCTGTCTGCAGAAACCAAATTTCACCAATGAAACCAATGTCAGTTGGGATTATTTCCCCATAATGCACTTCATGAAAGTACCAATTCACAGAATTCAGTCTGGCTTCAGAGTATGTGTCATACACATAGTAAGCCACAGCTGTTCAACGACAATGAATTCAAATGCAGCAGTTTGTTTGCATTCTGTGCTGATGATCCAAACACACCCATTCACTGCACAAGTCCAGTCAGTGGTTATGACATTTCTCCTTTCTGGCACTAACTTCATCTGGTTTTTTACAACTAACCCATGACTCTTGCATGTTCTCTTCCTGCTTAGAATGGAACCTGTTGCTCAAAACTTTTCACGGAACTGTAAATTTTCACCACTTTGTAAAAGGGGTGTAATGAAAATTTCATCTCAGTTTCTGACACTTCTTGTAGGATTATATTTAAGGATGTATCATATAAAAACACTCAATGCACCAATCGGATTCGCATACTTACTGTGCATGATACAAACAAACCTGACCACCACTCTCTGACAACAAGCATGCAGCAAGCCAGAATGAGCTGGGTTTAAGAAGATATGCAGCCAATCTAAACTGACTAGCAATAGTCATCATACACAGTGGCCCTAAATAATTAAGCTTGAAGCAGTTAAATGATGAGGTGGGATCAACTTCTAAAGTAAAATTCACCCAAGAGCAGATCATGAAAGCCCAGAGGGGGAGTAATGGTATAGCTCTACTCTTTCTTTAACAGTGGTGCTAGATGTGAGTGTGTGTTTAAAGCACGGCCCTGTTCACTTTACTCCTAGAAAAGAGACCAAGTACCCATTGTAGAGGAGGCTGGATGGGCCCCAGGGCCGGTCAGGATGAGTGCGGAAAATCTTGCATACACCAGGATTTGATCCTCAGCCTGTCAAACCCTTAGTGAGTCGCCATACCAGCTACCCTATTCCGGCCCACCTGGGAACAGTTACTGGCAGTAAAACTACTGAGGAATATTACATTCCAAATTCCCCAAATCACTCGTAGTCCCAGTCACTGCTTTGTGAGATGAGGTTTACACAGCAGTGACTATGAAGATAACTCTCTTCTGGGATTGGATACTATGTACTTTCATATGTTTGCACATACATTTCAGAGGAACTCTCTGCCTCAATTTTCAAGGCAGCACAAAGTTCCTTAAAACCTGTCTACATAGTGTAACATTCCAGAAGACTTCAAAGTAAAATGCCAAAATGCTGGGTTTGACATACGAATAACAGAATTTGTTCTGTATAGGTCAAAAATTGTAAGAACAGAGGAGACATTAAGGGATGGGCATGCCTGCATAATACCCTATGTTTTACCTTGAGTTTGAAGCTGGAATAGTGACCAAGTGGAGGAGGACTCCATGAAACTTGAGCACTCTTCCCACTGCGAACATTAACTGACAGGTTGGATGGTGGATCTGGAGCTGCAATACAAAATAAAACCACTTTGCTTATTTGTATCATTCAACAAAAGCAAACTAAATACAACAATATAAAACATGGTCTACCTTTAACTATAAACACAGTCCACCTTTACCTTTTTCATAGGCCAGAATGCTGTTCATTTACATACTGGTTTTGCCCTTGCACAGCACAGGTGTGACGTTTAGTCTATTATTTATTTACACCTCATGAAACATGTGAATGTTTTGTGATGAGTTACAGACAGTGAGAGAGGACAGGGAGAAGAAGAACCATGAAAAAGGAGAGAGAAGCCAGACAACAGGTAAAGAGGGGTGAAAAGCAGGAAAGGAAAAAAAATTACTTCTTGTGATATTAATAATATTTTGTATGTAATTAAATATTACTTTTCTTTCAGTGGTTTAAATTCGTGTGTATATTTCAAAGCCTTCACACAATGTATTGAGTTTATGTTATGTTCCACAAATGAATGTTGGTAGGTTTATAACTCATAAACCTACCAACATTCAAAATTCAAAACATGTGATGCAAGCAGGGAAAATGGTAATGCCATATTATCAGTTATTTCACACTCAAATCTGGAAATTTAAATCAAGTTTTACATTTATTCTTTCATTTGTGAGTTATAGTGGCCCAGTTCATTTTACTTGATCAGCCTCACATCATCATTCATAAGGATTCGGTTTGTACATCGTATGCTTCCATTAGCAAGCACAATTGGCGAACAAGACATAAGCAAACAAAAGCTGTTTATCATAGTAATCTTACAGAATTTCCCTGAAGCTGAGAAAAACTATCTGAATAGGAGTCAGGAATACTAAATACATCATAAATTTCTGTTGTGTCGGTTCTGGTCGAAACTGATGTTACAGTCAGACATCAAACATTCTGTAATATAAAACGCACAGCCCTATCCTGAAATTTATATTGGCATGCTGGCAAAATAAAATGAGAAAAAATGTACCTATTAGTTTCGCCATATCTGGCCGTCTGCCCACATGCTAATACTCGAGAACCAAACAAAGTGTTTTATCAGAGTCTGGTATACCACTGTCACTGAAGTTTGCAACTAAGGAGTGTTAACTAAAGTTTCAAGGCATCCTAACGTCAGTTAAAATAGTATATGTCACATTATAGGTGGCCAGACTATGGGTCGCAGTGACCTGTAATGAGAGAAAATCTTTCACAATCTACCACAGTACATAACGTATTAATATGAGGTCAACTAGGCAAAGCAAGGTAAAAGAAGATAATAACATCAAAAATGTAAAAGTATAGTTCTTTCATTTATTAACAAGACAGGCAATGTACACAGAACATAACACTAAGGCATGTTCATGCAACCATTATTGCAGTGCAAATTCATTAAGTATTACATATACTGATTGTGTGTTTACAACATTAGTTATCCTGTATGAAATGCGCATGGGCTGTATTATACATGTGGCCTGTCTGGATCTACCATATCTTTCCACATTATCTCACAAATGGTACGATTTTCGGGGGAAAAAAGTCATTGATTACAAAATGTGTGTTTTGATTTCCTCTAAAACTTCGGTCTGAAACATTTCTCATTCGAAGAAGAACTGAACGAAATATGATCATAAATGTGCATGGGTCTTCGTGTAAAAAAATACCTGTTATTCTTTTCATATTTTAATGAAACTTGAATACTCGAAAGAGTATAAAAAAAATATCAAATTTCATTAGATTTCGTCCAGTGGGAGCTGAATTTTCTTTATGCATTTTTTACGTGCCTGATGATGGCTTTCCACAAAAGTCGAAATATGTGTGTCAAATAGCACAAATAGGCGTGACCGATGGCCTGTACTTCCTCGTCCCGGAGCTACGAATGTTCGAAAGAAAGTCACCTGAAGAGAAAGACGACCTGAATTTGCTCAGCCTTCCTCAACATGCAGCAGAGCACCTAAACAGTGGTGCCACTGCAAAAAGTGTCAAAATGGCTACAGGACCACTGTAGCGAATTTAGCGGTTTAATGTCCGTCCAAACCTCAACGCCGATGACACTAATGCTGGTCGTGTCTCAACACTTATGTGGTGTTCATTGCTGCTATCAATCTGGACACTCATCTTACTTAAGTAGCCATACAACTTAAACCTTGTATTTTTGCTCGTGATCCAAAATATTATAGCAACTCCAATAATAACAGATAATTTTAAATTCAGATTTAGGAAAATAATCACACTCGACGCCCTCACAATAATCGAATAAATGTAAAAAAACTTAAAGGTGCATTTGTATTGCTACTGCAAGTGACGTAAAAGTTAAAACACTTTATTATCCAATAGATGCACAAATATATAATTCGTAGATAAAATTAGAATTATTATAAAATATATAAAGATATTTAAAATTGCTCCAGCATGTTTCGGATCACAAGGGATCCATCATCAGGGAGCTGTATACAGTGCTTGGCTAAAATTACAGTAATGGTTTTATCCCGTCCGTTAATATGGACGTAGTCGGTGTTATGGCAGCATATTTGCCCGTGGTGCGTGTGTGTACTGCACAGTCTAGAGAGTGCGTGGGTGTACTGCACAGTCTAGACTATGCAGTACACACACGCACCACGGGCAAATATACTGCCATAACACCGACTGCCTCCATATCAACGGACACGATAGAACCATTACTGTAATTTTAGCCAAGCACTGTATAAAGCTCCCTGATGATGGATCCCTTGTGATCCGAAACATGTTGGAGCTATTTTAAATATTTTATAATAATTTTAATTTTATCTACGAATTATATACTTGTGCATCTGTTGGATAGTAGTGTTTTAGCCCTTTGACGGTTAACGACCCATATAGGGGTCGTACCGCACCGCTAACCTGTAAACGTTGCATTTTATATATTTATTCAACAAACATAGGTACTGAATATTTTAAACATGGTATATACTCTCCTTTTTTTCTTCAAAATGCGGTTTGTTTCATAATTCTAACGTATTTGGTTCCCGTATTATTCACATTTTATATACAGTGTGTGCTAAAATTTAAAAAATAATTCCGGCGCCAAAAGGTTAATCGTCATTGACGCACGGAACAAACATGAAGATTGACATAACAGTGAAACCCATGTAGTGTATCAATGTGTGCTATACCGGAGTAAATTGTTGCACCGTGCATCCTTATAAGCAACTTACATGCTTCGACAACTTAACTAGGAAAATAAAATTTAAAACGTACCTTCAAAGACCGATGATGTCTGTAACGTTGTGTATCAGTATTATTTCAATACATACAACAGTGTATAATAAAAAATCGGGTAAACTCTAACAAGAAATCCGTGTCTCCCCTACCTACCGTACAGTGTACATATACACTAAATTGGGATCTACTGGAGAATAGTGCCGTCACCGATCTTTTAACATGGCGGCCGGCGAGTAAGTAGCCTAGCCTTGTAATATGGACATGATGAGTGATGTCAGGCTATTAAAAAAGAATAACTCAAAACTCTAACCTAAAGATGATCAGTATTGAACGGGGCCGTACCTGATACCGGACTCTTAACTCCATCATTCCCGTGACGGCACTATTCTCCAGTAGTGCCCTAAATTGATTCGTCAAAAGGACTACTCAGTTGCAGTTAGTAGAAGTAGTAGTAATAGTAGTAGTAGTAGTAATAGTAGTAGTAGTAGTAGTAGCAGTAATAAAAAACTTTAAAAAAACGTGTATGCGCATCACTGGGTAATCAACACAACCATGCCTTCTGGAGCCTCTACTTCAAGAACATCCATCGAAATCCATGGTCCTGTACAGCATCCCGTAACACTGGTGCCCGGGGCGAATAATCAATCACAACGACTATCCCGAATACAAATTAAAGACTTTTAAAAATCACACTCATTGAATTTCCTTTACGTGGTTCAAGAATATAAGATTTGTTGAGCTCGGTAAACAGAGTTTTAATATTCAATATACCGCCTCTTGGACTTGCCACCAGGGGCAGCTGCACTTTCTAAAATCCAGTTTAATATGTGCAAGTGAATTTAGTCATACAACCGACCATTTGATGGAGTTACGATAACAACTACGAAGACTCTCTGATGATGGTACGTGTGGTGGGCCGAAACATGCTGGAGAACTGGTAACGTGTGAAGAATACACTTAGTGCATGCACCTTAGCATGCTTGGGTACGTGTATGCCCTATACCCTGTATCTTTCTGCATCAATACAAGATCTAGGCTCAACACAGGCCTGCCTATATCCGCACAATATGTACCGAGCCACGTGAGATCTGCGTTTCTCATCGCAGTATCAAGATAATGGTTTTCTGAACCGTGACGCTGTGCAGTATGGCAAATGGGTGCCATCGCTGCGGAGGAATCTGCTGCCTTCAACTTAAGGTAGCATGCCTCTCTCCGGAACGTCGATACCATCACCAATCCACACGACGTCACAGCCCGGAAGACCGTAAAATACGTATAAAACGGTTTTATCTTTTCGAAAGCCAGACTGAAAAGGACATTGGGAAAGTACAACAGCTTGAAAGGGGTCGCGGTCACGATGAAATCACTCACAGCACTACGGCCGACCACCACGCATTTCCTTTCACGCACAGCAAGTTTGCTTTGACAATACACGTCAAGGTCAACTGGAACTTCCCGACTAGTTGCTTCCGTTTGCAGAATCCCGTCATTCATAACTACAAGGAAACACTTGTCGCCACCTCGCAAGTCGCGGAAGAAGCTCGATGTAATCCGTCCTTGAAGTTGCTAATCAAAAAAGCCGTCACAATTAACAAAGCACTTCAAAGAAATGTCCTTCAGAAATTAAGTCATTCATCCCAGGAAATTTCCCACCATTTACTTGCCGTCTTAACAACGGACATGAACGGTGTCTGTACTGAGACAGAGGACTCCAACCCACCCCGTCTCACGCTCAATTCTTCAAGCCGCACATCGGAATTTCTTCTACGCATGAGACCTCCGTGTAGTCGCTTCCCTTCACGCGTTCCTATTTCAAATCGAACGCATTTCTCACCTCCATGCCTGCTACATGTCCTGCCCATATAGGACTTCATTTGATAACCCTCGTGCCATTTGATAAAGCTCTTCTCTGGGTAAGTGCCTCCAAGCTCCGGTTAATTCCCTCTCTTAAGTACAGTTATTATCAGCATGCTGTTGTTAAACGTCTCCGTCTACCTCCTTCCCTCGGTTAAGGTAAAGGTATAGTTCATCCTAGAGCAGGTCACGAAGGCGCAGAGGGTTGTAGAGATATAGACATACTCTTCCTTCAGCCTCGGCGCTAGATACGGATGGGCGGTCAACTCCATGCCCCGTCCCTTTTTACCGCCGGGAAAGAGAGCCGGTACCTATTGCATACGAAGCTGAGTGGGCCCCAGGGCCGGTCTGGATGGATGCGGAAAATCTTGCTCTCACTGCGTTTCGATCCCAAGACCGTTCAGCCCGTAGCGAGTCTATGCCATCCCGGCCCACCTCCTTCCCTCGGGCGAGAGTCAAAGTACCCATGCATTAGGAGAGAGTAAAATTATACAGGGGTGCTGATAAGTCCTTAGCCCGACCTACTTCCCGATGTCGTAGGACGGAATCGATAGAGTCGTTGAAAGCTAATCTCCTGCTCAGATCAAATAATATATGCTTGCTGCAGACTCTCATGAACCTTTAGAGGGATGAAAGGCAACTTACATGTTTAATTTTCACTATGAATTATCAATTCGGGCTAAAGACTTATCAGTACCCCTGTAGTTTCGTGTATTTTAACCTTCATATTTTTAGTTTTTACTTAAGTGATGACAGTGCGAAAGACCCTGAACTTCAATTCGACTTTTCCACACGCCGTCTTTATTGCGTTTTTGCTATGGACTACTGCATACTCGGATGACCTTGAATTTAATGCACTGCTGCAACGCTCATCACACTACAGACATCTGACCAACACAGTCCGATTTCTTTTTTCGCGCATTTCTTTAAACAATCATCATTTCAAAAACTGTTTTAAACTGTAGATCCCAGTCAGATTTAGAGCATTACCGGTAATCACTGCATTCACACGATATAAACAAATTTTATAAAGTCATAGACCTTCAAATTCCAAATTTTACCGAAATCCGCTCATTCGTATTACGAGCATTACTGTCAATATTAGTAGTAGTAGTGGTGGTGGTGGTGGTGGTAGTAGTAGTAGTAGTAGTAGTAGTAACAGCAAGTACAACATAAGGTGCACAAACGGCAGGAGATACATGTGATAAATTGGAATATATCTGCCAAAGTCTAATCATTAATGTGGTTTAAAGTTAAATAAAACTAGACATGTCAGACTGCATTAGGCGCAAGCAGAGTTGCGGTAAAACTGGAAACTTAAACTAGTAAGATAAGTATAACGAGACACCAATACTCTGAGGGTTAAAAGAAGTATTTCTTAATGTTATGACAGGTGGTACAGATCGTTATCGCTATATTTTAAGGAGGACACACTTCCTCGTTTTTAAGGTTGCAGACAAGTTATCGATCATTCTGTGCGTAGCTCTTGATATACCAAGCGTGGGACTGAAATTGGTTCTTATGAACCAAGACTCAGTGCACGCAGCCAGGTGGGCCCTGAACTCACCTGTAGTTATGGAGGCGGTCCAGGTGAGCCAATCGTGCCTCGTGTTGTTCGAGTAGTACAACCAGAAATCGTACTTCGTACCGGGCAGAACCTGACTGAACTCGATCACGTCCCCAATGTCTCTGGAGGCGATCGTAGTGTTGGGTGACGGTACTCCATGGGGTGGGGAGTAATCCAAGCGGTAAATCCCATCCTGGTTCAGGTTTCCTGGTATCTGGATGGCCAGATCGGCAGCCGCGCAGGACTGGAAAACAAACAATAAAATATAACCGTAACGTGTATGTAATTTCATTAATCCGTTGTGGAGATTATGTGTCGTGACCTTGCACCGAGGTCACGGCAATAAATCCCATGGATAGTGGTAATGACGATCGACGCTGCCCCACTACCTGCTTCCTCTTCTTTTCGCCCGTCAAACTCTTCCTATATCAGTGAACACGACACACTGTTCTTAGTGGAGCTTATCATGTGACTATCACTACCAACACTCATGTGTGCTGACTTACGAATGGCCGAGGGTGGTGGGTGAGGGTGGGTTGTAACTCGAGGGAAAAGTAGAGGGTGAGGGGTTCGATCAATGGGACCACTTTGCCCAGCTGCAGGATAATAGGATGGTTATTATCAAATGGTAGGAAAGTGGTAAGAAGAGATGGTTTGCGAGTCTACATTTAAAATACTATGCCGGCATTCACCTCAAACCCTTGTCAGGATACCTGATTTTATACTGGTCTATTTAAAGACACTTCATGGGAGATGTAAAGACCGACTAATCAATTGGAATCAAAAGTCTGATAACCTCATTCACAATAGGCTGTCACTGGTCATTAAAGTAAGCCGGATGTATGCAGATTTTCGCTCTTCTGGCATGTTAGCAGCGTAGATTGGTCGTTATCGAGGCTTCGGGAAACCTATCGGTCCCATCTTCAAGGGTCAAGCAGTGAGCGCACGTTCAATTTGCCGCCTCCACCACCACCATCACCACCAACTCTTCAATCACGGCAACAGACAGAACCCACAGAGCAGTAAACTAATAAGTGGGTATGTGGTCAAAAACACAACCAAATATGTCTAATTAGATATTATATTCTTAGATTAAAAAAACTGCTGTTTCGACCGATAGTGGCCATCATCAGGTTTTTTTCATTCGAATCAATTAAGATTATTCTATACAAATCGCGTGACGGCGTGTTGATGAGGAGATCTCGACATCAAAACCCTTGTTGCAGCCGTCGCGCGATTTGCATAGAATAATCTTAATTGATTCGAATGAAAAAAAAAACCTGATGATGGCCACTATCGGCCGAAACATGTAGTTTTTTTTTATCTAAGAATATAACATCTAATTAGGCATACATAGTTGTGTTTTTGACCACATACCCACTTATTAGTTTATATACACACAACGGGGATGGCACACTTCTAAGCCACAGTGAAATCTTGTGAACACGGTAATGAGACTGGGTTAAAGCTGAGGAATATCGAATAGCTGTGCAGTTAGCTGCAGGCCTCTGCTCAAGAGTCTGTCAAAGCGTTCATGGCTTGTTTACAAACGCTTTGTCTTCGACACTGATACTAGAGCTTTGAATGTCACATGGCACAGTTGTGAACATGACGGGAAGAACGCGCAGTTAAATCCTGAATGAAGCAAGAGGAAACGTGTCATTGTAGTTGCTGCTGGCTAGCACTCGGTTCAGCTACTTCCGATTATAAATCACGTCTCCTAGCCACAAGACAGTCGACGTGAATATTTATGATTACTAAGAAATGTAAACGACTGTTTCAAATCAACGCAGAACAGCTTACGTCGTATCTTAATTCTTCATCCACTGCCCTCCTTTCTTTTATCCCTCTCATACCTTTAATTCCACCATTCTCTTTTCCTTGAAATCCTTCAGATGCCGTAGTCTCGACCACAGAGATTCCACCTGTGTATGTAAGTGAAAATTACTAGGACTGAAAATATGCATACATACGTACACACTTACATACATTACATACACACATACACATATAATACATACATACGTACGTACTTTACATACACATACATACATACATTACACACACATACATAACATACACACACATACATACATGCACACATACGCACGTACGTACATACATACATTACATACACATACATAACATACACACACACACAAACACACATACATACATACATACATACACACATACATTACATTACATACATACATACACACACATACATACATGCATACATACATACACACACATACATACACAAACACAGACACACACATTATCATCTACCTTATCCTAATGAGCACACATACACCTCAAACTGCCGTTCCGCCTTTAACTAAATGATGGTCTAATCTGAACCAAAACTGAACTAACTACATCACAGTCTGGACACAATGCTCAATAAGGTGAACTTCGCCACCGACACTGAATTCCCGTTAAGAGCAGCGACATTTTTCCACCACCACTCTATCCGCGTCGTCTCTGGAACCCACCCGACCTACTTAAAAGCACACAACAAGCAACCTGAAATAACAATTGAGTTTAAAAGTAGTCAGACACAACCTGACAGAATAAAATTACTTGAAATAGGAAACAGCTGGCAATAGCTGAGGAACAATTATCTCCTCTACCATCTTGCTAGCTCTATCAGCAAGCTCCAGTGCCTCCGTGTTGCAGTAATAAGAGCTGGTCAGCCTGTGACGTCACCACCAAAGTGAAAGCACGAATTGTAGTGATGCTGCTGCAGCTTTCTCAATGCGGTCACTTATAAGCAGATCTCTCTCTCTCTCTCTCTCTCTATATATATATATATATATATATATATATATATATATATATATATATACACACACACAAACATATACATGTCACGCTGCTGTAGATCCCTAACTCAGAACACACGTACGACGTCTCTGAAACGACCTCTTCCCGATTATAAACATTTAATTGTTTTTTCATGTTCACTCAACCATCATGATGGTCATTTGTCGCGGAAAAAAAAGTAGCATAAACACGCACCCCCGTCTCCAGACTGTCGTTGGGACCCAATGGTTCTCCTATCCAATCGGTATCCGGGCCCATTCCTTGGGGCGGGATGCAAACCGCTAATTATCTATAGTCAGACACTAATAAAACAAATCCAATTAATGGTGGACATAAAGGTCCTCAAGGCTTCACATTCCAGGCACCTCTGGCCTGTGTCAACCAGCTCAAAGCGCTGACCGCTATCGAAAGTTATCATCCGCTTGAAAAGAATGGCTAGACGACTCGATAAGGAATGCAGATGCAGAAGGACGCATGAAATCTCAAGGGAGACACGGTGCGCGATCCATGGAATATCCTTCCGTGGTCTCGGTACATTGCCGGCGTTATGAATGCGTACATCCATATGTCTTCGTCTAGCAGTGTAGTGTTGAACTGCACACAATTATAAGTACAGATGGCGAGGTGATTAAGCACAGGAACAACTTCGCTGGTACCTATACCGATACATCACACGCACAGGGCAGAAAATGATCACCCATCCTCACGTTTATTTAAGGATTATAAAGAATGATCAAAGATTATCCATATTAAGATTCAAGTCTTGTACACTGTCCAGTCGTAAATTCGAAGAAACCTGGCACCTTTACCTGTCTGACCTTGAAAATGACGGCATTACATTTCCTCGAAACGTCGGTAATTATCAGCCGGCAAGGTATAACATCCCAGAAGACCTGATTCTTCAGCGAAATCGCTGTGAGCATCTCA
>Ga0131853_10001631_pt1 | contig 40117 bp, 16 predicted proteins | sample TergutLab28metaG_FD_92764 | JGI IMG/M metagenome (GOLD analysis project Ga0131853, IMG submission 92764) | Labiotermes labralis P1 segment gut microbial communities from Petit-Saut dam, French Guiana - Lab288 P1 (version 2) (version 2) | ecosystem: Host-associated > Arthropoda: Insects >...
ACGCAACAAGACCGAAAGGAAGGCCAAGATTAAGATGGGATGATGACGTGAGAGACGATTTGAGGAAGATGGGAGTAAATAATTGGAAACAGAAGGTACAGGAAAGGAAACCATGGAGAGGAATAATTGAGCAAGCCGAAACCCACAAAGAGTTTTAAAGCTGAGGAAGAAGAAGAAGAAGAAGCAGGCCACCTGAACTTCAGGAGCAGCAGTTATTTTAAGAGAAATGTGTAACACTGTGAAGAGAAGGCCATCTGTTAATAAGTAAATCGTCATGATGGAAAGAAAAACAGAGTGGTAAGAGATAGAGGAGAAGGAATAATACAAGAGTAGAAGTTAAATTGTGAGGAACGAGTGAAGAAAAGACGCAAGAAGAGAGTAAGAAGTAATAAAAAAATGAGAAGCATTATTAAGAAGCGGAAGCGGTAATAGTGAGAGGAATGGGAAAGTGAAGAAGAAGAAGAAGAAGAAGAAGAAGAAGAAGAAGAAGAGGAACAACAACAAAAACAACAACAAGATGATGGCGATGGTGATGGTGATGGTGAATAAACAAACAACTAGAATTATGACAAACAGGAGTACTCTGCCTGTGTGCAACTGCAGTCACGTGATGTACTGGCATGTATCGTACGGCCAGGTAACCTGCTGGGAGCAGAGCATGGCGCTGAGTCATGATGGCGGTACGCGCAAAGTGTGACGGAACTCACTGACGCACGGTTCCTCCGTCTCGGCCCTCTTCACATCCGCACATGGCTGCCAATCTTCCCATATCAAAACGGTCACATGCATAGCAGATCCATATCAGTGTAAATGAACCGAGCGGTTTAATTTCTTTACATGCAAGAGTATGTTTCTTGATTTCAAACTTTCGCCGTGTTCTGAATATTGTATGCTTTCTTCCGGGTAATTCCCCGGGGTCTGAATTCAGACGCCGGAGAATTACCCAGAAGAAAGCATACAATAAGAGTATGTTTGTTTAATGATGCACTCTCAACTACGCTGTGTAAGTAGCGTCAGAACGGAAAATGGCTAAGAATTGATAATGACATGAAATATAAGAGTCGTGACCAATTTTAAATTACTTTCCCGCTTACTTAGTAGGATTTAAGAACACGAAGACTGTCTTCTAGCCGTCTTGACTGGACTCGCAGTCGAATACTCCAGTACAACGGAACTGCATTTGACACTGACAAAGAGACAACAGGATTCAGTCGCCATGACAAGTTCATATTGTGCTCGTTGCAAATGTTTTAAGATCAGTTGAAGTTACAAGGAACCAAAACACCTTTTGTGACGAACAAATGTAAATGAAAATACTTGGATCAGCGAGTGGTGATGTAGGTGTTAGACAAGAAAGGACAGTAGTGTAGGAGGAACTTGGTGATATATCCAGGTTACCTAGTAACGATAAAACGTAATTTATTTATTTAAAATATATTCCAATCAAAACACAACTATATTCTATCAATTGTACATGTAGCTACATGTTTCGATTCAGAGTCATCAGGCTAATCGTTGAACCATATCTGAGGTACATAGAGTAACAGTGCGCATTTTGGGATCCCAAAAAGTTTACAAAGTTGATCACTATTAGATCGGTAGTATTACTGTAACAGTGCTATATAGCACTGTTACAGTAAGTAGTAGTACTACTACAACAGTGCTATATGGCACTGTTACAGTAAGTAGTAGTACTACTACAACAGTGCTATATAGCACTGTTACAGTAAGTAGTAGTATTACTACAACAGTGCTATATAGCACTGTTACAGTAAATAGTAGTATTACTGTAACAGTGCTATATAGCACTGTTACAGTAATACTACCGATCTAATAGTGATCACCTTTGTAAACTTTCTGGGATCCCAAAATGTGCACTGTTACTTTATGTACCTCAGATACGGTTCAATGATTAGCCTGATGATGATTGTTTGAGTCGAAACATGTCGCTACATGTATAATTGATAGAATATAGTTGTGTTTTGACTGGAATATATTTTAAATAAATAAGTAAAAAAATCGAGATGGCTACAATTAAAAAAGAAGATAAAACTTAAAGTAAAGCTGCCCGTCTTCACATAATGAAGGCACAGAAGGGGAGTAACAATGTAGTTCCACTCATTTTTATCCTCGGTACTAAATGGTGGTGAGTAGCCAACTGCATTTTCTAGCCGCTATACCCTCGGTAAAGCAGCCCGCTACGCATTTGTGCTCAGTATTTATGAGTTGGAGAAGGAAAGCAAGGTACAGTGGGCGGGCTTGTAGGTCGCCGATGTGCGTGCGGAATTCGGTGGGAACATAAGACGGAGTAAGATGTGAGAGGATAACATTAATGTAAGTAAACTTCGTAGACTGCAGCTTGTTATGACTTCTTCTGCATGACTGCAGACTTTATTGTGACTTTGCATGTTACGAGATATCAGATGAAATGCTCCTTCTAAATACAGGACAAAGGGTGTGTGTTTTATAAGAATAGGTTAATGTAGATGGCGTCGAACTATTACCTGTTTGTTTTATTGTGAGCTTGTCAGATACTTGACCAGTCTCAACGTTCGTGATTTAATCACCAAAACAACAATAACCTAAGAGCATAAAGTACTGACATTCTCTTTGTGGTGTAATTGGGGGTCTCCTGTTGCATTCTCGTAAAGTAAGATATTAACTTCTTGCAAAATACTCTCGCATCTGTTGTAGTCCCCGAAGTCACAGAATTTTGCCCATAACGTAGGTTTATGATTTTCGTGTGGTTTTGGTAATAAAAGCAGGGGAAGGGTGTACTCCTATTTGAAATAAACTAATTTACCAACAAGATGCAACAATCAGATGTTTATTATCAACACTGTCTCAACATGTTTCGGGCTACATTATGCCCATCTTCAGGAGAACAAAGACCGTGTGTTACTGCATGCGGTGTGCTGCGCTGCGTTGTGGGGTGCGAGCACTGTGTGCACACAGTGCTCGCACCCCACAACCGCTACCAACCACATCCAGCAGAACCAGCGCAGCACACCGCATGCAGTAACACACGGTCTTTGTTCTCCTGAAGATGGGCATAATGATGCCCGAAATATGTTGAGACAGTGTTGATAATAAACATCTGATTGTTGCATCTTGTTGGTTCTCTCTCTCTCTCTCTCTCTCTCTTCACAATTTGCTCACGATGCACGGTCACAGAAACCTAAAACTAATTTACGTTACAGTGTTGTATAAATGTTACATTTCTCGATTTTACGTGCACTTTCGGTCCTCTTATGTATTCCACATAGAGATTCCGTGCATCCGGAGTGATCACTCTGCAGATACCACCGCATAAAGTCTTACAGAATTGTTCCCCCTATTTGTTTAAACATGGTACATATATGTGGAAAAATGTGTCAAGCATATTTCTATATCTTAGTATGTTTTGTGTTTTGTGTTACGTAGGAATTTATTCCGACATTGTATTTTGAGGGCAAACCATGACGTCTGTTTGGTTTCACACACACACACACACACACACACCACACACAACACACCACACACCACACACCACACACCACACACCACACACCACACACCACACACCACACACCACACACACACACACACACAACACACAACACACACACCCACACACCACACCACACACACACAGATGAGTTACTTCAGTTAACACCTTTAGTTATGTCAACGCACACGATAAAGGCTTCTGAAAGGGATTTAGATTCCCCACCAACTGAGAAAATTATGTTTGAATGAAGGACGTTGTTTAAAACATGTAATTACAGAAGTTAGAGAAGAGTCACTTTTATCGAGCATGTAATAAAATGACAACAAACAGCAGGTGTGGCGAACTGCGTAACATACCGTAGGCAAGACGAATTTCAATGCTTACATAAATTATTACGTGTGTAGCAAAAGCGTGGATATCGCTAACTGCATTGGAACTTTCTGGTGCCACAGACGTACGAAGAGGCTTGGCCTGCAAATAGACACATAGATTCGAACTAGGATAGCATAAATGATGCTGGCCGAGTACGAGAACTCGATTTTGCAATTTCAGAAATGTGAATTTAAGGCAAAAAGAAAATCGCGTTTCGAACTTTGCCTTACCTGTAACGCGTACCAAGCGCGCCTGCCTGACTTTCAGTGTGCCATCATAAGGTATTCTTAGGCACTAATGATGCTTAAACTATCACGATTTAAACCTCTTGAGTACGAGAAAATTCGCTGTACTCGTTTTAGGATGTTGTGCTGACAGCACAGTGCTGCCTCCATTATTAACACGAGAAAGGAATACGATGTTTGAAGGTGAAAGGAATATTAAGCCATGCTTGTAGTAGAGGATGGAAGCACGGAAACCAAATGAAGCTGTGGATGAGGGAAATGTGGCTGAAAAGTCCAGATATATACTGACGTATCAGCTGTTTAGTTTGTGTCCTGTTCAGAACACATGTAACAGGTTTAACAAGAAGTACCACTGCTAAATTAACCACGCATCTAGGTATGAGTCCTGGGGGCCTTAACTGACCTACAGCAGCCATTGGAGGACCAAATTAACGTACCGTTCAAAGCATTCACGTGGGAAAATTGTTTCAAATGCACGGATTCACCAAATAGCTATTTGATATCAACAGGACGGAAGAAGCGACGAACGTGTCAAAGGTGGAACTTTGGGAACTGGCGCAGTGTGGAATGAGTAGTGCCCTTTGTGAGGCAGGAGATGGCACACTGTGTGAAGAAAGTGAAAGTTAGGCCATAACACAGAAGATAATGATCGGTAACGGTAGGTGTGACTAGTGAGGACGGGTTTTGGTGTTTATGGGACGGGTAAAGAGCTTCATTCTGCACTTGCGTTTACTTTTGTAGCCGCTAACGAATTAGTGTTTACAACATATGAAGTAATATTTTGTTATTTTTACAAAATTTGCATTCTAAAATGTGGTCACGTTATATTCTGCTCGGTTGCAGCTGAGACGTGCTGATAATCACCACTCCTTACTTAGCAGCCACACACAAGCCTTTAACCGATTGATACTTGTATCCGAACTGTGACATGTTTTCTTGATTGCAGTAAGGAGCACTTAACCATATCTCTTCATTTAAACACGCCAGATCATCCCAATTGTGTACTACAAGATTTTCCAAATTGTGGGTGTTCCCTCCCGTTGTGCTGAAATAACAATGTTATTTATTGTCGGTCTTACACAACAATAATATGATGTAAAGTTGAGTTATATACAATTAATGAAGCTACATGTTTCAACCCCTTGGGGTCATCTTCAGGCTTATAAAATACAAGGTACTTCTGAAGTACCTTGTATGATTCATATTTTATAAGCCTGAAGATGACCCCAAGGGGTTGAAACATGTAGCTTCATTAAATGTATATAACTCAATTTTACATCATATTGTTTTTGTGTAAGACGGACAATAAATAACATTACATGATTTTCGGTGAAACGCAACTCGATAAAGCTAATTTTAATTTACTGTGTTCTACCTGGTTTAAAGTATACTTGCGTGTTTTTGCAAATGGAGTAGCCCGCTTTCAATCGTGAAATGTAAAGCCTCTTATTTTTTTAGTTACTCATTACAGTATTTACCAACAGTTTCATTGATGTATTTCAGTATAGAGGTCTCAGATCGCCCTTTGTGGAACAGTTGCTATGTTTATCGAATCTCAGGTGCGGCCGTAAGACCCAATGTAAATAAGTAAATTAATTCAGTAGAAACTAGCAAAGTCTATCGTGTGCGTCAAGAGAACACGAGTTCTGTGAAACTAAGTGTTTATTGCTTCTCTAATCTAGCTAAAGGCGAATTCTAAAAGAGTATGAAGCAGTTTGTTTTAGCGTGTATCCCGGGCCTCTGCTTTGTAGTGGACTACCATCCTCACGTTTTCGGGCATGCATAGTTCACGAAGAAGAGCCCTCCTTTAAAACCTGGTAGTCGATCTTCTAATCGAGAAACGTCCTACTTTTGTGGAACTGTAAACTTTATGACCATGTTCAGTCATTCTAGGATATAACTTTCTTACCGAACTAACAGGAACAGCCTTAGCATAAGAGTGAACTAACCGGCAGTAATGGCGCGCGCGTTTCACCTTTGAAACTGAAGGCACAACACTGCGAGTCAAGGTGGTGAGAAGTATAGAAAGAAAGAAATAATAGACGAATACAGTAAATGGGTGGATCAAAGTGTTAAAGGAAGAAAAGGGGAAAGCAAAGTTAAGGGAGTGAAATAAATATACAGATAAAACACAGAAGCAGCAACGATAAGAAGTAGAGGAATTTACCACTTAACCCAATCTCTGATTCGATACGCAGAGTATTTAACTGAATTTTTTTACGGCACGTAGCTCGTACTGTCAGGTGATAAAATGAAACAAGAAATGGACCTTGGCCTTTTCACCCTTCTGTCCTTCTCCTTGTAACTGTGCATTCTGCCTTTGTGTATTGTAACCGTCTGTTTGACTTGTCCGACTTCGGTTCCAACTATTTGTAGCTCGTCGTAGGCACTGATCCCTCTCAAGGAACATACAGGAGGAATTAGAAGCCGTTTTGCTCTTTCATCACTCTTTATTCGCTGAGGTTCCAGCACCAGCAACCTTTGGATGCTCGTTGTTCATCTAGCATTCACAACCGCGAACAGCATACATCTCTGCACAACTGACTACCTCCTAAGCCTTAGTGATACAGATACCATCAGTGAACACTTGCCCATAGCCGACATCGCAAACAGAGAATCAATTCGTATGTGGGAGGGGCAACTCAGCAGTCTCATCCACATAGCCTTGCACGTGTGCACACCAAACAAACTTTACCCCTTCTCTTTCAATATATCAACTAGCCAATGCTCGACGACCAGTTTATCTCCTCACCTTTTTGGTTGCCTAGTCCGAGATTTGAACTACGGACCCTGGCCGGTTACAGTATGTCTCTGCCCTTCCCTCTCTGACCACTCATCCATTCGTCTATCCCGTCATTCATCTATCGTCTCTCTTGGGTTAGAAGCTGAAGGTTGAATGATGATGTCACCGAATACCTTCATACGTAGGATATAGTCATTTATTTGTGAAGTAGGTCACGGTTGTTCGCACACGAAAACTGATGTCAGCATTGGACAGCAGTAATATTGGCTTATAATATTTTGGTGATAACTCGCCGTTTCTACACGAAGTGGAATTTATATTAAGACTGTGTGCCGGTTTGTGGGGGCTGACAGCAGTGCAAAGGTTCGCCACACATTGGCAAGCTACGGAGTATTTTTATCTCCCTCTCCTACCATCACTCAAGTACAGTCAGACTCATAATTGTGTTAGTAGCTGAGTGCTGGCACTTGTAACGGACGTGAGAACAAAAGTTCGTCGTGAACCGTTGTCATAGCGCTTCACAAGCTGTGGATACGAAGTTAAGCATCGATTTTCTATTAGCTGTTCTTTATGCACGGCACTGGGAGTTCTTCGTGGGAGGTCGTGGTAGTTGTAGTTTGTCCATCCGCAATTTTCAGGCAGAAATAATGTGGTTTACTTTGGGCCCTTTTCGCGTATAGTCGTGAAAAGCGCCTGCTAGCTTGGTCATGTCTGTCCATCTGTCTGTCCGCGCGTATCAGCTGGACTTGCACTGGACGGATTTTCGAGGTGTTTCGTATTGGACACATATATTAAAATATGTCGAGAAAATTCGGAGTCGTTAAAATCGGTCACAAATATCTTGCATTTAACATGAAGAAGTAAGTTACATTATTGCCGGCAACATGAATTCGCCACAAATCATTGTTGTGCAAAAATACACAGAGGATTCGTTTTTGTGTTCCCATGGTAAGGCGTTCAGTATTTATATTTTGACAGCGACGTGTAACGCAACTGTGCTAAAGAGAAAACATTGTCGCGTTTCTGTGACAGCGTTTTCAGTATTTATATTGTTGAAAGAAACATATGTACAGCGACAATTGTTATATTGTTGACGACATAAGGCATTAAGCTATTAGGGTAAACACGATATGATATATTTAACTGCAATTGGCTTGACACCCGGTGACAGTATTACAGTACACATTTACACAAAAACAATACACAGAACAACACAATGAAACACAATACCTAGAACGGAACAATAAGAATACATAATTTACAAAGTTAAATAGATGCGTACAAAACATACAACCATATACAAAATGGTACAAAGTAGAACCAAAAGAATATGCAAGAAGCGGCAAAATTCATATGATCTGTATCAAACTTCATATGATCTGTAAACAAGCTTCATATAATCTGTAAGAACTTCATATGATCTGTATAAACTTCATATGATCTGTAAAAACTTCATATGATCTGTATAAATTTCATTTGATCTGCATAAATTTCATGTGATCTGTATAAACTTCATGTGATCTGTAAAAACTTCATATGATCTGTATAAACTTCATGTGATCTCTGTAAACTTCATATGATCTATATAAACTTCATATGATCTGTAAAAACTTCATATGATCTGTATAAATTTCATTTGATCTGCATAAATTTCATGTGATCTGTATAAACTTCATGTGATCTATAAAAACATCGTATGATCTATATAAACTTCATATGATCTGTAACAAACTTCATATGGTATGTAAAAACTTCATATGATATGTATAAACTTCATATGATCTGCATAAACTTCATGTGATCTGTTTAAACTTCATATGATCTGTATAAACTTAATATGATATATTTAAACTTCATATGATCTGTAGCAAACTTCGTATGATCTGTAGCAAACTTCATATGATCTGTATAAATTTCATATGATCTGTATAAACTTTATATGATTTGTTTAAACTTCGTATGATCTGTTTCAACTTCATGTGATCTGTTTAAACTTCATATGATCAGTAAAAACTTAATTTGATCTGTTTAAACTTCATATGATCTGTAGCAAACTTCGTATGATCTGTATAAATTTCATATGATCTGTATAAAATCTATATGATTTGTTTAAACTTCATATGATCTGTATCAGCTTCATGTGATCTGTAACCGATAAGTATAAGCTGAACAACACACAGAGTACGCTAAACTTTTAACTTATTAATACAGAAGTAATATAGTGTTCCATTTTCAAAATGTATGTTACTGACAGCGGCTTGCAGCGTGACAGTACTAAATGTAACCCACTGTCGCGTTTCCGTTGCGACAGTGGTTACCCGATCGAGCCAAAATAGTACGTTTCCGTACATTGCATATTTTGTTACGTTTATGGCGATTTTGGTAACTTGATTTGTTTTAACCTGTTCGAAATACGTGCATCATCTTTCAGCAGTGATTAAATGTTTCAGGCTTTCACGTTGTAGCTCGTCTTGTGGGGTTTTCTTGTTTGCAAGAATGCGTTGTAATCAAAGAGATGTTCGGAGGAACCTAATTATTTTTTCTTATAATAAAACTCTTCATGTTTCGGACAGTTCCTCTGTCCATCATCAGGAGTTTTTCACTGTGCACACAGCAATGGTACGAGGGGGTGCTGATACGTCCTTAGCCCGACCTACTTCCCAATGTTTGGGACGGAATCGATAGTGTCGTTGAAAAGAGGAGTCTGTTCATGTGCCGAATTGCAAGTCTTTTCTTGTTACGGAGGCTGAAAGGAAGCATGTCAGGCAACGCGCGCAATTTCAACAACATGGAGACGCGAGCTGTCGTCAAGTTCCCCCCTCCCCCCCGAAACAAGGCAAGGCGCCGAAGCAAATTCATGCCATTTTGACAGAAACGTTAGGGGAACATGCACAATCGTATGCCACAGCCAAAAACTGGGTGGCCCAGTTTTTACGTGGTGATTTTTCCACCTGTGATGCTCCTCGTGCTGGACGACCCAAAACAGTGACCACCCCGGTGATTATTGATCAAATTCACGAGCTAATCTTGGAAGACCGCCGGGTTTCGGCTTAATCAGTAGCTGAGCAACTGGGCATCTCACGTAAGCGGGTTGGGTCCATCATTCATGAAGATTTGGACATGCGGAAGCCCTCCGCGAAGTGGGTCCCGAAATGCCTGAACACGGATCAAAAACGTCAGCAGTGCCAGTAGTGTGAGCAACATTTGGAATTTTTTCGGCGCGATCCAAAAGATTTCCTGTTGCAGTTGTTGACCATGGACGAAACCTGGTTATATCACTATGACCCGGAGACGAAGCAACAATCAATGGAGTGGCGGCATAGCGGCTAACCCCGCCCCCAAAAATTCCGAATGCAAAAATCCGCTTGAAAATTCTCGCCTCGATTTTATGGGATCAAGACGGCATCCCCCTCACTGATTATCTTCCAAAGGGCCAAACTATCAACGCCAAGTATTACTCATCTCTGCTGGTGCAATTGAAGGACATTTTGAAGGAAAAACGCTGCAGGAAGTTCACCAAGGGTGTCTTGTTCTTGCAGGACAATGCCGTGGCTCACCGGGCACTTGCAACCCAGAAGAAACTGGCCTACATGGGTCTCCAATGTCTTGATCACCCACCCTATTCTCCGGATCTGGCCCCGTCGGACTGCCACTTGTTCCCTAGACTGAAAAAAACAATTGAAAGGTCGCCATTTTTCGTCCGACGCGGAGGTCATTGCTGTCGCGGGGACGTGGCTGGATGGACAACTTTCTGAATTTTTTTTTTGAGTGGCTTGCAAAAGTTAGAGCAACGGACTAAGAAGTGTATTGAGCTTTATGGGGAGTATGTTGAATAAATCCCGAGTTTGGTCGCTGTAGCTTGTTTCCTTCCCGGTCGGGCTAAGAACTTATCAGCACCCCGTCGTATATGTCATACAGGTTTGCTGACAGCTTTCAAGCAGGATCAGGACGGAACTGGTTCTGTCCTGATCCTGCTCGCAAGCTGTCAGCAAACCTGTATGACATACACCATTGCTGTGTGTATAGTGAAAACCTCCTGATGATGGACAGAGAACTGGTCCGAGACATGTAGAATTTTATTCCAAAAATAAATTAGGGAAATTGGTGCATCTAGTTGGATTCATTATAAGAAATTATCACGATGCACATTCACCTGAACGTCAAAAACTAATAATTTGTATTGCTTTAAGGAACTTCCGAAAGGTCAGGGCACCACCTGTGCCCCACGGTAGACCGTGTATTGTAGCAGAAACTTCTAATTTCGCAGAAGGGTGAACAGTCTGCGACTTCAGTGAAGGCCTATGTTGCTAGACGAACTCCCGAAATTTCAGGGCCATGTGCTGCCTCCAATGTGGAATAGACCACATGAAATATAGAAATGTTGCTGGGAAAGAAACTACCTCCATCTTTAGGGTAGACCGTGTTTTCATGGAAGCGTATTTAGTTTTTCGTGAGAACCTACTGCTTTCCTCTTCATGATTGACGTTGTGTTACTGCATGAAGATTCTATAGTTTCGGAGGAAGTTGCCTCCGTGTACACTCTAGGGCCTGTATTTGTTTTTGAATAAAATTTCAAGTTTTGTTATGGAGACGATACGTCTGTATTCAACACAGAATAATTCCAGTTTATTTGAATTAATCATCATTTGAATGTTCAGCCTTTTGGGACGGTATCGTTTTTCGTAACCATATCTTTGCGACCGCAGTCTGATTTTCCAGATGTTTCTTTGAGATGGAGTTTTTTTAAGCTATTAGTTCCTCTTAACTTCTCATCATAGCAGTTGTTGCAGGAATTTTGAACTGAGTCATTGCACCATGCGTGATCGTAGGTTAATTGTGACTTTCGGAGGAACATCTTGCCTCCATCCTTAGGGTGACTTAATTTGGTTTAGATAGATAGTGGAGAGATTGTCAGTTCCCTGTCGTTAGGCACAAGATCTGTCCCCTATTCTGTTTCCATAGCTCTGATTGGCCACGCTGCTTGCCACTTGCCTGTACTGTGACAGACTTCCTCCTACCAACCCTTGTATCTTGCACGTGAAGGGCCGTGTTTCAACAGTTTGTAGAGAATGTATTCCTTAAGGACGTCCAATACACAACAGATACCCGACCCTCAATCTGAAGAATGATTGGCGAAGTTCAAATGTCGTATTGTATTGCCTGTATTATGGCGTGCATGTGCCCCATATAAATACACACATGTACAAAATCGAACAGGTGGTTGTTCTGTTAACCCTCGCATTCAGGGGGCATCAGATTAGGTTGTCTGCTATGTAGGTTCACATTGTTTGTCGTTCAGTTCTGTATCTAAGATAATACTGAAATATTGCCTTGCAGTGCCTGTATACGCCGCTAATTTCTGCAGGCTATACTATGTCATTAGACGCTATACAGCCTCCAAAGACGAAACATGTGTTTCCCCATTTACATATGTGTATAACATAAAACAGAGAAACACAGTTGTCCGTTGACGGCAGGTCACCCCGTTTACATGTAGTTTTGGGTTTATAAAAGGACGTTGCTAAACCTCAGAAGTTTGTATGGTTCCATTAAAATAGAACCTGATGCATAGCTCGCATCTTCGTTTATCGAGTCTACTAACACGATGGAATACACTTTCAACACGCCAATATAGGTACTGATCGCCTTCTCTGTATTTGTTGGTTGATATAGTGATTGTAAGAATGGGCACGTTATGCGTAACATAGTATGCAAAGTTTTTAGCTGCTCGAAGAATTTTAGTCTCTTTTTAGAGATCCATAATAATAATAATAACGTTTACATTAGCCCTTCACCATTTCCTTTTCTCAGCCAGGTGAATTCATTCAGACTTTCCTAGTACATTTCACGTGAATCATCAGAACAGTAAGTACCCTTCTACTTTGAGACCCCTGAAATAATTGCTACCGTATAAGTTTTGCAACCAAATTCAAGGATATTTTCGGTACAGAATAAATTGTCGCTTCTTTTTCTACAGTTTACTCCGGGCATCCTGCATTTTCTTTCTTTACAGTGCGGTAATTTTTTGAATGTATTTTGCGCTTCAATATTTGTGTTTTTGTGTTTGACTCTAGGCCTCTCTAATGCTGTAACTCCAAATTACGACACATTATAAGCCACAGAGCATGGAACATTTTGCCGGGAAACTTAACATGCCTGCGTTATTTTATTTAGATATCCTGTGATCGGTGATATTTGTCACTCCAGGTACTTGATAATTTTTTACACACGTCGTATGATGTAAATGTACGTCATCACTCTGAAAGTAGTTTTAACGGTCACGATTTATTGAAAAGAGACTGCCTACATCCCGAAGAAACGTGTATTTTAAAAATGTATGAAAATAAGTTTGAGCAGCGGATGGTGTTTGGCTTTCCTGAAAAGTTTTACTCTATAAAACGGAAGGTTGGAAACAATAGAGACAAAGAAAAAAAGAAGAATAGAAGAGGGATGAGAAGGGACGTAGAAAAAGTGATTTTAGTTCATGAAAATGTAAATATACAAAAAAGCTCTTTTATGGCCTTTCGCTTGACTTTAGAAGTGCAAGAGAAGGTGCATTTGCACGAAGAAAACCTTCTGCTTCATTCTATCACCGAGGTTTCCATGAGGAGCTCTTGAAAGACACCAAGAGAGCACTAATGGAACGCAACCTCAAAAGTTTTATATTAGAACCGCATGACGCTGGCAAAAAAAAAGGAGGATAGATATACAAATTAACGCCTTTTTTGTTTTGTTTCTTTCACGCATTTGCATAACTAATTGGACTCTGTCGTTCTGCAGAAACTAAAGGGATGAAAGTCTTTTTTACTCGTGTAAGAATATTGCAGTTTAGTATGAGCAGTGAAAAGGAAGAGGGTGTTTTGGGCGTCACCCTTAAAGCAGTCTTAAGAACTGTAACACTTACTTCGTTATTTCACAGACGCTACATCGCTCATTTGCGACAACAGTGTCACAACTCAAAATGCGTGATTTTTTAGGAGAGAACTTTAAAGGTTTTGAAGTGCTGTAATTTTTTATGAGTGCAACGACAACACAACTGCTCTCCAGCGGCGAGTTTTGCAAACTGCGTTATGAAACTATACCTGTTAAAAGCGCATCTGCAAACGTTTCTTTCTATACCAGGAACTCAAAAAATGCCAAATTTTGAGTTGTGACAGTCTTGTCGCAAATGAGCGAAATGTTACTTGGAATGGAAATAGGAAAATCGCTTTAACTTACGAACAAAACGAAGAGACATCATAACACATCGGGGTTGCGAATTTTTCAAAGTGCTTATTATGAATGTTTTACGACATGATCGTATTCTGTCAGGCAGGAATCATATGTCTAATTATCCACATTTAATAAGGACGCGACTGGCCAATTATCAATTAAAGAAATTCAGTTGCTAGTCTCTTGTATTGCGCTACAACTCTGATAGGGTCTTGGCCTTCTTGACAATAGCCTTCCATTTAAGGCGGTCCTGTACTTGTTCTGGCCACTTCATAAGCTTCATCTTCTTCGATCATTCCTGACATCATCTTCCCATCGAGACTGGGGTCTTCCGGCTGGTCTTCCTGTGAATGGTTTCCATTTTCATTGCAAGTAGGTCTGGAATTTTGTACGCTGAAAACACTTCAACACCGTCCTCGATATGCTGTATGTACTAACATTCCTAACACCCTGCCGGCCTTGGTGGAAGGTAGATCGTAAATACATTTAAGGGTGCTAAAAGTTTAAAACCCGTCTATGTTGAGCAGTAGTTGAAATTTAAACCCCACAGTACTGTAGGGCTAACATCTATACATTTGACATGACAGCTATTTACAGTTATTTCTTATTCGTATTGACTGTCTCCTTACTTCTCGTGTACGCTTCAGCTGATCAAATATATGTGTATAATATAATATATAATATATGCAATTGGGTTGTCACCCGGAGGCAGTGGTTATTTTACATGCAAACAAAACATGAAATTGGTTACTACTAGATTTAAGTCGGGAGGGCTACATTAGCAGCATGTACTGGCAACTTGGAATCTTGGGAACCATCTCAGCATTTGTTTACAGACTCAGGCAAAACAAAAAAAAACCTGTGTCGAGATGGCCGGTCGCACGACCTTCCGACTATATACTGTAGGGTTAAGAAAATCCGTAATTACTTGCCTTGACGGTTCGGGATTCTACGTGAGGGCTGCTGGGAGAATGGCTGTAGTGAAATATGGAAGTAAACTTGGAGATTACAAGCGAGATTCGAAATGGGGATCAGAAATTTGCTCAAAGTAAGGCAATTTTTTGGAATCAACATTTTTTTTAAATGTCTCCCGTGGATTCTCCGTATATTCCCGCCTGTCACAGTGATTAATTAGCGGATCGAAACCTCCTCTCCCAAGTTTTTGGGATAATACCGAAAAGTGGAATAACAGGTGGTTTCTTAACTCGCTCGCGACCATTAATTTTCTTGGCGGGATTTCAATTTGAGATTCCAGAGTTCGATTAACGAGATGTTGCCTTAAACCTGCTCATGTTACACCACTGATATCTCATTACGGTCTGAATTTATTTTATGTTACTTAAAGAACGGTTCTTGCCACCTGAAATAGTTTAGGAAAATTAAATACGTTTTTAATGTATAGACTATTCGTCGCACTGCATAAAAGCGTGTAAGAACATTTCTTTAAGTAGAAATCTTAACGACAAAGGTGCGTGGCTAGATCAACAAGGATTTTGGACTTTTCTGTGCGGCAGATATTTATGCATATTAATAATTGTCCAACGAGTTGCAACACAAAGCAGTCCATTTATTATCCTGCAAGTTCACTCTACGTGTTTCGGGTGTCAACCACACCCATCATCAGGAGTACACAAAACTGTAACTACAGCCTCCGGTGCTGGTCATATTTTTTGTGCAGCTACGTCCAGTACCGTAGACTGTAGTTACAGTTTTGTGTACTCCTGATGATGGGTGTGGTTGACACCCGAAACATGTAGAGTGAACTTGCAGATTAATAAGTAGACTGCTGTGTGTTGCATCTTGTTAGACAATTATTAATATAGATCAGCGGTGCACGGAACCATAAACAAAAAGATATTTATGCGTTGTAGCAAGACATTATTCACACGCTTTAGTTTTATGGCCTTTCTCGGTATTTCGTATGCTGTTTAATCGAATTTTAGAGTAAATTTGAAATCGAATTATGGTTCAGTACTTCTACTGCAAAAGTACTTCTTTCGAACTTGTTAGATAAGTTGGTCATGCTTAAGGAAAATGTCTTTTCCTCTGGAAGAGTGAGTTTCAAATTTTAGTAATAATACGTCTTTTAGCTGCGGATCTTAAATTATTTAAACTCCACCCATTCTCCGTCCTTATTTCTCACTTAATCTCCATTTCCCTTATTCACTGCTTTGGTTTCAATCATGGAGACTCCCCTTCCCCATACATCAGGGTCTGTTACTTTGGATAAACGCCAAATGTTTTCCATTCATATAATACACAAAAGGAACCCAGAATTCATCACGGTTTGTCGTCATTTAAAATACCAGAGCGGAGATACGACGAGCGGAACTTTATCACCTGTTTGCACAGGCGAAACTTGAAGACTCATTAGGTGGCAGTAACGGATGCTTCGAAATGAGTTGCCCAAATTGGTAATTGGATGGTTGAGGAGAGACTCTGGAATGTACACGACATGGCTGAGTTACTGGAAAACATACAGATGCCATGTGCAGGAGTACTGTCTTAATTGTAACTCTGAGGCTCGTGTTTGTATGAATTCGAAATGCTGCATGCGATTGAATTCCAGTTTAACCCACTAATGCTCTTACTAACATAAATAAATTTACTTTTGAAAAGAATAAGGAAAGAAGAAAATACAATTCAGTACAAGAAGGAGCAATATGATGCAAGGAAAACTGCATCTCTGGACATTAACATAGGGTCAATTTGAAGAAGATTCCAAAGAAGAATTTGCCGACAGCATTACTGTTCGTGTAACAGTTAAAATAACGTGTATGTTGTTTGAGAGTTAGGACCGATTGTACCACATTCAGCGAACGTCTACAATTACTGTTACAGGAAAGAAAAGAAGATGCTGATGTTTCAACTATTGTAGACGAAGCTTTCGCGTAAATATACAAAAGGTTGTGAAATATTTGGTTTTGACGATGGTATTTCTGACGATTCAAGTCTTCTGGGATCTGACTGTGTGTCTTTGTGCGAGTAGTTCTTGACTTTTCGAAGGATCGTAATTCCTTGGGCTTCAGGTTCGAGCAGTCCGACAGAAGTCACCGTGAACTGCTGGTATTCGATCAGCGTTAGAGTGGATGTCAATAATAGAACAGCACAGAGTAAGTACTTTGATTTTTAAATACGCCTGTCAAGATAAACTGCATGGAGGAAAGAAGAAAACCCCAACCATTGTTTAATATACAGCGATGTTACATATACATACAACACAAGCAAGCGGGTGTAGTGCCAGTGCTCCTTTAAATATGTATTCGGGAGATAACCCATATCGAATATCTACCAGATTACCGGCTTTCCTCCTCAGGTGTTTTTGTGGTTGTCCTTATAGCTTTTAAACGAATTATGGATTATTTAGTTCACTTTCAAATAGGTCACGACCGCCCCTTTCAGAATTCTTACTATGCATGCCCACCTTCCCGTCTAAGGTTAAGTTGTGTAATATGTGCAGAAAAGCAGCGTCATTAAATAACCGAATAGTGAAGACACCTTGTTTTGCATACTTACGTAGATGTTAGTAGATGCTGTTGCACATACCGTCTGAAGATTCAATCAAATCCAGACCAGAATTTCCATGACTTTTAAACCAGAAATTCTTCGCGTGCTTTGGAGTGGAACATTAACCTGCCGCATCGTTACGCATTATCATGGTTTTCTGATTCATATAGACTGCTCTGTGAGAATAAAGTTAAGAGGGCCATGTGCTGAAAGCTTTCGTTTCTAAATGCAGCGGAGTTGCCCTTTCAGTAGGTCAGCACTTCATAATACTGCGTACTATGGAGGAGACGAGGAGCGATTTGGAGACTGAAACTTTCTTCCTATTGGTCTGCGGTGCATGCTGCTTTGCGGAACGTGACTGAAATATTTAATATGAGAAACAGTGATGTTCCGAACTTCGCTGATAAGCTGACGAATTTTTCCAGGCGTGAACATGTAAAAATTGCAGTCCCAACTTACCGGCATTCATAACTCAGATTTTTCATAGTTTTTGTCAGCTGTTCCAAGCAAAATATGAGATGTTTCCTTAAACTCTACATGCCCCAACTTTGCTAGTTCACTGCCGCCCTTCCTGTAGATGCTGCCTAAGTGATGTAGTCGAAAATGATTTGTTTTGTAAAATGAACAGTGGAACGGTCTCCGATAAGGAGGGTAGCTGCGAATAAATTGAATAAGCAGTCGCGGACAGCCGACGAGGGGTGATCCTCCAGCTTGGGGGTTGGGTGAGGTGCTAACAACCCCTCCCTGTAAAAACCTTTGTTAAGAAACACTCACATGCGAGATGCTTGCTCTGGTGGCGGGCGCTTGTGAGAGCGGTAATGAACCTTCGGGTTCCGTGAAATGCGGGGAATTTCTTGACTAGCTGCAAACCAGTTAGTTTCTCAAGAAGGACTCTGCACCTTGGAGTAAGTAAGTAAGCATGATTTATAGTGTAGAGTGTGTAGTACAATTTCAAACTTCAGACTCCATGTGTGAAACACAAAGTGATGAAGATAACTTGTTTTCTGTTTCACAGAATAATAAGACAGGCTAAAACAGTAGATTTTTTGCAATTTATCCTTTTGTAAAGTCGGTATTCATGGAAGCTAATTATTGCTCCATCACTCGAGCAATAATTAGCTTATGCATGGCTCGCTGTGCACAGTTTTTTCTTACCCTTCAAATGCTATATAGCTTACTGATCAAGCGGTGACACTCTAACTTGTTTAGGGAGATGACGGGTTCTAACCTCACTGGTGCTGGCTTCTTAAGTTTCTCGTAGTTTTTCTCATTCTCTCCAAGCAAATGCTTAAATTCGGTCACGGCTTTTCCTTTGACATTTTTTTCGGGATCGTTATCTTCCACTCATTCTGCCGTAAAAACCTACAACTTCAGTAACTGAAAAGTCGTTAAATAAATTAGAATTACAAGCACAAAGTACCTCTGAACATTCTCATGTGTCAGGTGTCGGTGTGTCTGACACTCCCTGTGTAAATCGCTTCTCATGTACTATAGTGTGCCCTATACTGCATAGTTCCTATTGCAGCCATATTTGACAATATTTGGCGACGTTCGTCAGGAAGTAAGGCTGATTTGCTAGCGCAGTTGGCAGCTCCAGAGTTGTGCTGTATTCTGTTCCTTTTTTCCAAATATAGGTATTCAGAATGTTAAAACACACAGTATACATAATTACCACTTGACTTTGAAAGGTGATGGTCATGTGTCTACGCAGATAAGCTTCAGTTTTGCGGGCAATGTAAATAAAAAAACCCGCCTTTGAACTTTCACTTCTTTATTTCAGTTGCATGGAGATGGCCTTGTACTGGCTATGGAAGAAACGGTGCTAGAGGGCGATTGATAGACTAATTAAAATAGAAATATTATGTGGAATGGGATTGAATGTGGGAAAACGAAGGTAGTGAGAATATCAAGGCAACCATCCCCACTACGGATTATGATAGATGAAAAACAGCTGGAGAATATGGACTATTTCAACTGTTTGGAGAGCATGATAAGAAATGATACAAGATATACAAGTGGAATTAAATTTAAGGAAGAAAATAGTTAAGTGCTACATTTGGAGCATGGCCTTGTAAGGTGCTGAAAATAGGACACTTTGGAAGGAAGATCAGAAATACCTGATAAGTTTTGAAATGTGATGCTGGAGAAGGAAGGAGAAGATCAGTTGGACCGATCATGTGGAAAATGAAGTATTAGATAAGAGGCAAGGAAGAAAGGAGTTTCCTACATACAGTATAAATGATCTAGACTGATTGGGTTTGTCACTGATTTCTAAAACATTTTATTGGAAAAAAAAATATAAGAATGGAATTGGCGGTAAGAAGAGGGAGAAGACGTAAGCAGCTACTGGATAAGCTTAAGAAAGAGAAAGGATGCTGGAAATTGAAAGAGGAATCAATAGATCGCAGTCTGTAGAGAACTCACTGTAGAAGAGGCTGTGGGCCTATCGTAAGGCAGACTGCGGAATGATGAATGAAGTCAAGAAAACAATCGTTTTGCCATACGTAATATTCTAGTTTCTTAAAGAGTTAGGCACCTTAACTATTTGTAGCCTAGTGGCTAAGTTATGTCCAGCCAGGGGTAACACTAAAATCTACGCATTTGGTTCACATGGTGTATTTGTGTGTTCCGTATGGTTCTGACAATCAAGAGCGATATTTTACAGTTTTCAATGATCCGTGGCGTGCGTTGGGCAGTTAGATATGGAACTAAAACCAACAAATGCACGTGAATGTTTGAAAATGTATGATAAATATAGTATAACTCGTACATGTTTAACGACTCAACTGGCCATGCTCAGGGATGTGCGTTACAGACGGTGGATACATCGAGATATTACATAATTTTGTTATATCTCGATGTATCCATACTAATCTTCATGTTTGCACCGTGCATCAGTGACAATTAAACACTTTATTATCCAACTAATGTACTAATATATAATTCGTAGATACAATTAAAATTATAAAATGTTTAAAAGTGCTCCAACATGTTTCGGATCACAGAGGATCCATCATCCGGGAGCCTTATACAGTGCTTTGCTGAAATTACAAATATGGTTCTATCGTGTCCGTTGACATGGACGTGGTCGATGTTATGGCAGCATATTCTGACCCGTTGTGTTTGTGTGTAGTTCACCGTATATGAAGGCATAGGAAAAGGAAAGGCCTTCCTATACAGTGAACCACACACACGCACAACGGATCAGAATATGCTGCCATAACACCGACCACGTCCATGTTAACGGACACGATAGAACCATATTTGTAATTTTAGCAAAGCACTGTATAAGGCTCCCGGACGATGGATCCTCTGTGATCCGAAACATGTTAGAGCACTTTTAAACATTTTATAATTTTAATTGTATCTACGAATTATATATTAGTACATTAGTTGGATAATATAGTGTTTAAGTATCCATCCTAAATTTGTACTTAATTATTTTCAATTAGGCTCGAGTTTCATCGTGGGCCAGACCCTGTGAGGTACGTAGTGAACAGTGGAACAGGATGTTTGCCGATTACTTCGATTTTGACGCCTATCCGTGTAATTTAACCAATATTTCATACTCATATTAGTCTTAATGCCTCTGTTACCAGAACACAAGCAGACCAGGCATGGGAACCTTCAAACATAGTAACGTTCTTTCGGACTTAAGGGAGCGTGGGACAGAAACAGTACTTTTTCTCGCTTCTTCTTAAGTCTGTGGTCTTGCCACGACTCGAGGTTTGTCGCCGGCGGAGAACCGCGTGTAACCGCGGCCCAACCTGTGTGAGATTTGTGTTGGATAAAGTGTCAGTGGGACGGGTTCCTTTTCTACTAATTGGGTTTTTACTCTACCAGTAACATTCCGCCAATGTCCGTACTACATATTCATGCTGCTCTTACCAAGGGACCGAAGCCTGGGAGCCGTCGCATAATGCATTGCCCTTCATGATCGGCATTGCAAATAAAACTGCTTTTATTTGCTTTTTTATTGTTCACAGTGTGAATATAAACGAGTTTCATGGCTGTTATTTTTCATAGTATGGTCATCTCCTTTGTGACACCGTGCAGTGCGGTATGTGGATATCAACATTTCTGAGATACACCTGCTGGACTCAGCAGGGTTACTCGCTTCCCCGGTGGATGTGTTTGACCACCCTTCTTACAGCCTGCCGTTACGAGCTAACTGCATCCGCAGTTTAATCTCTTCGACAAGAAATATGAAGGCAGCATATCTCGCCGACAGATTTATCCTGCAAGACTTTTCAGTGCTACTGCACAAAACATCACACACTAGATATTTGACAATTTTGCTTGCCCGAATTCAGCTTTGTTTTGCCGTTCTATGATTATTTGTCCCTTAAGATCAATATAATTTGAAGATAAATTTTGACTTCATGTCCTTATCTATATATATAGCATCCCATCCAATTTCTGATTACCAGAAGTTACACGAGCCGTAGGCAGCGTCGTCTCTTGAGGATGCTACAACACGTCGATTTTTTTTTCTAAAGGGCGTGAAGTAACAGAAATGTAAAACGAAATGTAATTGAATAGGGTCTGTAGATGCGTTCTCTGTGGTGTTTCATGCTCAATTGGTTTGCTGTTCATTGGCCGGAAACACAAACCTGTTGTCACAACACTACACACACGCACACTTGACCCCAACAAATGTCATGCAGAATATGCTTCCCTTTGTGCTTATTAGACTATGTTGAATCGGAAATGCGTTGGACACATATTTCCATTTAGGCCTCGGTATATTTTATTGTGTATCCGTTTAAGCATGTTTTAATTAGTTTAACTGATTTTGTGGTTATAGGAAATTAGGTAGATGCTTTACCGAGTCGGAAGTTTTTACCCCTTTTTCTCCTATACAGCAGGTCATTTTAGTTACGTCGTTTTAAAGGTTTAAATTTAACAAGAGGAAGCCATCTAGGTGCACACTACTTCTTAGTATATTTATTTCAACTTCTCTACATGTTTCGGGTAACTATGTGCCCATCATCAGGAAAACTTACTGTGTCTATGCGACACTTGATATTTTTCACTCTGTATGGGTGGCTGTCTGATCTGCAGACCAGACAGCCACCCACACGGAGTGAAAAATGCCAGTGTCGCATAGACACAGTAAGTTCTCCTGATGAGGGGCACATAGTTGCCCGAAACATGTAGAGAAGTTGAAACAAATATACTAAGGAGTAGTGTGCACCTAGTTGGCTTCATTTGAAAACGATTATACAGGAATTTACGGTCAACAGAACGTAAAAATTAACAAGAGGACACCAGTAAATGGGTTCCACCCTTTCCTTCTGCAATAAAAAAACAGTACACCGTCTTTGATGTGTAGGAAGTTGAAGTGATGTTATGTTCTTCCATTTCGATTGATCCCATTGATATTTATGTGATTTATGTGGTGGGAGGTAGTTCTAGGCTCCACTTCCCCCAAACTTACGGGACATATGTAATATGGAGCTCATAAAATATGTTGTGCGTTCCTGAGTCACAATTATAAACTATGTTTTTTTTAGGTAACATCATCCCGTCTGGCTAGTCAATCAGTAGCAATTTAAATCGCTACTGGTAAACTACGTTTTTCTTATATTTGTACCTCAGATAATCAGTTTGTAGTACATTTTGTGAAATATCAACAAAATTGAATGTAAATTCAGTTAGCAACCACTTTAAATTTTAAATCTTAAAAATAGCAGTTCCACTTACCCTGATTCGAATTATTTAAACGCTAGTGCGCGTGGTAATTTTCACCCACAGTTCTTCACGCATACCGTTGATCACTACGATCTGGTATTTGTTTCTAAGGGGGTTTATTCACTGTGAAGAAACCTTTCTGAAAGACGCTGCTTGTAGACGTTCAAGAAGAGTGGAGGAAAATATTAATATGTGTCATAAATGAACCGGCTGTGAAGGTGTAACTGGATTTAAATTGCTCGGAATGTTGTCCATCTATCGGGTCTTGTTGGAAGTGATGAAATGTTCCGTTCAGTGCCTGCAAACTGAGTGAACTCTGTTAGGGAGTTTCTTGTTTCGTTTACTTGCAGTAACTTACTTGTTTTTTTTATTAGTTTATTAATTATTTTGATAGTGATTATATTATGTGTATTGTTTAGTCAGTTACGTAGCCTGTACAAACTTCTCCATATCCGACAGTTAACAGTCTTTAAACTAATAATGATAATACATTTTGCCTTTGCACATCTCTATAGACCTTGGTCTTAGTTGACTAAGATAGAGCAACTTTTGGAGAAGAAAAAAGTAAGGTAGCAATCTCGGAAGCATCTCCCTGGGGTGAAATATGGAAAGCCTTCTGTTAGCACTTGGCTCTATCATGGTCCTTACACGCTATAAGGCCAGAGAATGATAGATTGTTTCCTATTAATTTAAAAAATGTGGCTGGATGATGTGCTTCCATACATCTGAAGAGCTGTCATATGTCAGTTTCAGTTTATAATAATGAGGACAGCCTGTGTGCTTTCTCAGCGTGTAATAACTAAAAATAGATGGATTGAGAAAGGGCCGTAAACATACCACTAGTCGATGAGATAGGATAGAGGGCGGATGATGGGGAGACAGAACCCTAAAGCAAATGTGGCGTACTGTGGTGTATAGAATCCCTTTGGTTTAGAAGAGTTACGGGTTAAAATGTTGATACCCGTCCATCGTGGGGAGGTGGGGTGTTGAGGGCCCTCTCTTTCTGTTACGCTGTACGTCCTCTGAGTAATGAATATTGACTAGAAGCCCCACAGCCCCTTTTCATAAAGGCTGTAACAGTTTTATTTTCTTGGTGTCATGATGAGGGATCTTTTCCTACATGAAATTGTCTGCGGTTCTCTTATCCCGTCGCTGCCCTGAAATTCGGCTCCGCTGGCTGCCTGTGTTTTATACCTCTAACTTAAGCAGAATGGAACGAAACTGTAAACACAGTGCAGCACTGAATAGCTCCCAGTTCAATTTCCAATCATAACTTGCCGTATTCGTAAGCTATTAAGGGCTGTGCTGGCACTCAGTCAGAACCCACGACCACGTCATTCCAAATCTCTACCTACTCTAAATTAATGACGAGCCTCCGTTGTCATTTGAAGTACGTAACGCATGCAGCTAAAACCGTATTAGAGAGCTGTAATGAGTCAACTGATGTTACGTAGCCTAATCTGTGCGAATGAAGATTGTCGATACATATCCCACCAATCAGTGTTACATGCTGTTGAAGGGTATAGAATCATATAGTTGAAATAGCATACATACACGACGTAATAGTTGTCTGTATGTAATGTATGCAACTGAAAGAGCGATATAAAATCTGAGAACTCGTGACCAGAACCATTCTGCGAAGTTAACCCATGCAGATGAGACAGCATCACTAAAATGTACGCCACGCTAATGAGAACCCCCCAGTCAAGCGAACGTGGGTAAAAAGAGGGAATAAGAAATAAGACAGGTTTCAGAAACCAATGAAGTAAATGGAAGACGAGAGAGAAGAAAGAGGGGAAGACCAGTGAAAGAAGAGAGGTGAAGGAAAAATAGAAAGGGAGAAACAGAGAAGTAAATTGATACGTGAAGGAAGTAGGAAACGAATGAAGGAAGGAAAGATCGTTTGGTGAAATAATTGCACCCCACCCCCACTCCCGCTCCATGTACCTGTGTTGAATGGCGAGTAAGATAATTGTCATTGCGCCTGGCACTCTTTATTCTGTAGCAACACGTAGCCAACGCTAAGATTATGTCTGATTTTTTTTCACACGATTTAATTCCAGACTTCGTTCTTGGAACATGACGTCCTGAAGCGTACTTCAAGATTACTGCGAACAAAACATGCTCGAATGTGTACCGTGAGAGGTCACGTAGGTGCAGTATAATTCTGCAGCCGAAGTGAATGTTGCATTATGTGACATGGAGAATTAGTTCTGTCAACATCAGAAAGTGAGCAGACGTTGCCTACAGTAAGCGTAATGACTGATCGAGAGTTCTGTATTTTTTTTTAAATATTTTTACGGTAGTGAAATCAGATGGTAAAGATATTTTGGGTGTGTGGATTAGATGAGTCAGACGTCTTTACAGAATTTTGGAAAACGACCAAGATTTTCGCAAAAAGTCTCTTGAATGATCTCAAGAAAGGTGTTGACTATTAGCCTGTTTCACTAAGAGGCCATTTTAATATGATTCCCACCACGCCTAGACATCCCAAATGGGTTCTTATTTTCACAAAAATTGAATTTTAAACAATAACCCAGATCCGCTTTTCCCCATCCGGCCTATTAGGCTAATCGTTTTTGTTTTATCACCATGAGGATACGCAATGTTGAACAGAATCTGTATATTGCAAAAACTGTTACAGCTAATAAAGCTCGATTCATTAACAAATACAATAATTTAAAAGATTTCTAGAAAAATCTGTAAAGGGTTCCGAAATTTATTGTATTTATTTATCATTTAACAAGAATGAAATGATTTTCATCGCGGTGTTTAATGGAAACCTGTAGGTTAAAAAAAATGTTAATTTGCACAATCCATCGTACAGCGACTTTATGTGCCTCGGATTTGGAGGTAAAAATTTCTTTCAGAAGACGTCTTCGAACTGAAGATTCATGTATTTGAGATGTTACTCAGCGGTGGAAGAGTAAGATGTCCTCCTAGGACTGTGCGACCCCGACGGTGAAAGAACTACAGTCCGTCGAACTAACCGCTTGCCAGTCCACCCGGCGTCATGTTCACCTGGGGACTGGCTTCTTCTGCAGCCGCGCTGTAATCACTAGTCTCAAATATCGCGGTCTTTCGTCAACTTTTGTGTGGTGTATTCGCAGAGTACAACCAACAAGATGCAACGTTTCGCAATTTATTTATTTCTGTAAGACGCTCTACATGTTTCAGACGGTTTTTCCGTCCACCAACAGGAGCTCAAAACTGCACATACAGCGTCAGGTATTTTTCAGACCAATACTGCTACCTGCTGCTAGCCTGCCTGCACATACAGCGTCAGGTATTGGTCTGACAAATATCTGACCCTGTATGTGCAGTTTTGAGCTCCTGATGATGGACGGAAAACCCGTTTGAAACGTGTACAGCGTCTTACAGAAATAAATAAATTGTGAAACGTTGCATCTTGTTGGTTGTACTCTGCGAATATATTAGCAACGCACGGACCTATGAATGTTAAATTCTTTCTGGTGATTGAGTAAATTGACTCAGTTCTTGTCACCAGAAACGTGAACCTCATTATGGACCGTTTCTTACTTAATTTATTTACGTAGATATTCGAATGAAAATAATAACAAACAAGTCCGATGCATAGTTCCCTCCTTGCTCACAACATCCAGTATTAACTTACCAACATTATTCAAATATAACTCAGCCCTCCACAATTTCCTTAATAGCTTTACACTGCAACAAGATGTGCATTACGCATTCCGTAACAAGATACCTCTATTATTATTTATAAAACCGTGTATAATTCATTAGTAGTTGTTAGTGCTGTACTGTAATTTCTGTTCCAACTCAGCTTACCTCTGAATGGCCTTCCATACATATTTCCTAGGGTTAAACGCGTGTTTTAAAACAGAGCTTCAAAAATATCCCTGCGTTCGAAATGACCACTGTGACGTGCCTCGAAATTAACATTAGCACCCCACTTCCCTCCACGCAGTATCAGGCATGCTAATGCTTCATTCTGTACACCAGGGAACTAATCACTGCCTGGACACTGTTTAATCTTTCATAGCACTGGTCTTCCGCAATCAAACCACCACTGTGATGGTTAGGAAATGAAAATGAATGGGATGGGATGGACACGTCATTGCATTTTAAACGACTGTCCGTCAGAAATGCTGTGGCCCTCGGCTATTATATGTTGTTGTAATTTAGCTGAAGTTAATATTTTGGCTACAATGGCTACTTGTTTCGTGAATGTCAGTCTGTAGTTGGTTAGGAAAAATTCCTGAGGGAACAGCAGTTAATTTTAATATACGGTGTAGGCACGTGCCAACTAAATGGGAGAACAAAGTCAAGAAGAAATAAAATTAACAAGACGGATCTAGCTTATACACGGACTGACACCAACGTATAGGTAACATCAATACTGTAACTACACGAAGCAGAGGCCTTTCTGATAAACTAACAGGTCATGAGCTAGTCGAGAAAATCCCCCCTTTTATGGAAGCCGGAGGTACGTTACCGCAGTCACAAGCGCCCGCCACCTGTCCATTTCCTGAGCCAGATCAGTCCAGTTCATGTGCCTTTCCAACCTGCTTATTGAAGATCCGTTTTAAAGTTATCCCACCATCTACTCCTAGGTCATCCAAGTGGCATCTTTTCCTCAGATCTCCCCACCAAAGCCCTGTATGCAATTATCCCGTCTTCTATTCGTGAACACATGCCGAACGCATCTCAGTCTTCTTGATTTTATCGCCCGAATAATATTTGTTGAGGAATATAGATCATAAAGCTCCTCGTTATGCAATTTTCTGCACTCCCTTCTCACCTCCTCCCTCTTAGACCCAAATATCTTCCTCAGCACCCTATTCTCGAATATTCCTCACTCAGTGTGAGAGACCAAGTTTTACACTCATACAAAGCAACAGCGAAATTACAGTTCTGTATATCTTAGTCTTTATGTTTTTGGATTGCAAAATGGAAAACAAAAAACCCTGAACCGAATAATACCAAGCATTCCCTGACTTCCATCTTCTCTGAATTTGTTCATGAATGGAATTTTGGTTTGCTGGTTGTTCCCAAATATTTGAACTTTTCCATCCTTTTAAAGCATTTATTGCCTATCTTTATTTTATGATTCTGTCCTGCATTTTGATCTCGAGCCATGAACATATTCTTATATTTCTCGAAATTTATGTCTAGACAAATCACTTACTGGCGGCTACGAAAGCTCCTGTGTTTCTCCTTATAGCCTGTATTCTTCCGCCCACTATACAAACACTGTGGGCACAAACCAGGAGCCGATGTGTACCAATTAATTTCAAGCCCACTTGGTTTGTCTGAACCCTCCTAACGGCGCATTCTGAAGCAAAGTTGAAAAGCAATGGCGATAAACTTTATATGACATAACGGCAAGGAGAAAATAAGTTATATGGGATTTCCAGATGTCAACTGCACTATTTTATACCTGTTCTACAATAAATTTTGCAAATGTTATGACCAGTTGTGTATTAAATCTCTTCTGCGCTGGTAACTTATGCGAGGTTCGCATAAGAATTATCGGTTTCCAGTACTACGATATTTCTGGTGTATAAACACCACGTGGTGAAGGCACATAGCGGCATACGGTCAGATGTCCACATTTTCTGCATTTGGTTTGTAGACTTAGTGAGCACATTGACGCTGATCGATTGACCCCCAACTAACTAGCCTCTGATATCTGCTGCATGAAAAGGTCTCAAAACGTTTGGAAAGTCGATGGAAGTAAAAGGTGTTAAACCCTGTCGCGAACTGCAGGGAGAAGAGTGCTTGAGAAGCTAATAGTCGTTCATCTGGTCAAAACAACTGTGCAGTGTTATTCAAAATGAATGTCGGGGTACAATTGTCCAGCGGCAATTCCGCACCAAATTCGGGAAACAACCACCATCTGACAATTCCATTCGAAGGTGGTAAGCACAGTTTCAAGAGAAATGGTGCATGTGTATTCCGGAACTGAAGGTACGAATCAGAACCGCCATTGAAACCATCACCGCTGACTTGCGAAACAAACTCGATTGTCGTGTTGATGTTTGTAGAATCACAAAGGGTGCACATATAGAGCACCTTTAAGGTATGTAACAAAAACTTGGAGTGTTTTTATAGAAAATAAAAATATATACTCCTATCTCAAGTGTATTGTGTATGACAAGTTGTTTAAACCCCGACAATCATTTTGAATAACCCTGTATTTTCTGGAACTCAAAGGTTCATTGCCGTATTCATAACAAACTGATACTGGGCCTTTACTATTTCCATTTAACCCATTCCACAACCTCACACCTACTTCATAAGATCTATTTTACTGTAATATTCGTGATTCAATCTAAGTCTGATTTGTCTTTGTGCCCTCTTTTCTTCTCGTTTCCCATTAATATTATATGTGTGCAGTTTTCTGTGTCACACAAGAAATGCTTGTCATTTCAAGTCGGCTCGCCTACATACGAACGTAGCGCACTTAGACCACCGTCCAGACGCGCGGCAAAATAGTGGTGAATGGTGGCAGAAGATGCCTGTCGGACAAAATAAGGACTCTATACATTTCCTTTATTTTGTAACAATAATCATAATCATAGAACGTCGCGGGCGTCTGTTCGGCGTTCTTGCTTCTTACACTGGAGACACCGGCTTCAAATCTCTGTTCACAAATCGGCTATTCTGACTGAGATTTTTCGTGGTGTTCCTCAGCCCCTCGAAGCAGATACTGGGCATTAACTCATATTAGGCCAGGACTGCTTCAATCCGCATTTCTTTGAAGTCTGGATTCGTTAGTTTCTACACCATTTGACACTCTGTATTCTGAGCTAGGGTAGTGTCATTAATAAACCATAATAATACATGTAGATTCTGTTCAACGTTTATTTACTTGCTAACTCAACTGTCTAGTACAGGAGTGCACATTCTTTTAAAAATCTAGAAGCCACCTCAAGAATCTTGGGCATCACCGGAGTGGCATCAAGTATGTAGCATACTGAGGGCCCCAAAATTTTAGGTGACACCGTATAACATTCAGTCGCCCGGGAGTCCTGGCGGCCGGGATTCGTGCGCCTTCTGAACTGGCGTTCCGTTAAAAAAAAATTGCACAAGTACAAGGATTCAGGTAGAGTAAAACGAGACTAGAGCAAAGCCAGGACAAAACAGAAAAATAAACAAACCATGAGAACTGATTTACTTAAAAGTCACAGTTAATATTGTGTTGGGCAGTAATTGCGGGTTATTTTCCCCAGAGCCATACAAAACACATAAATGCACTCTTAGACAGAAAGTAGAATTTTTAAAATGTTGAGCCTTGTTTGGTAAGGTAAACAAATTGTTTATAGTTGCCGTTAAACACAACTATTGTATACGTCGTTATTAACTTTTTTATTTTAAAGGCTACTTGTTACGGTCTTAACTGGACCATCATCATGTTATCTCACAGAAAGTTATGGTACATGCAGTGCCGTTTATGTAGAATGGAATCCCATAATATTTACAATACCATTAGAATACATATAAAGTATTAATGTTGCATAACATTGAGTGATTTTGGCTGTGTAGAAATTTATATTAGACTTTCATTTATGTGAATGGAGATTAAAATATAATGTAAAAAGTTAAAGTGATCCCGTTACGGGTCCGGTGTGGCCCAGAGGGTGGGTAGAGGTGTAGCTCTACTCTTAAATGACCGCGGCACTAGAAGGGGGTGAGTGGTCAGCAGCACGCCCCGGCCGCACTTTACCCCCGGGAAAGACCCGGTATCCATTTTACAAAAGGCTGGGTAAGCCCCAGGGTAGTTCTAGACAGGCGGAAAACCTCGTCCCCACCGGGATTCGATCCCGGACTGTCCAGCCCGTAGTCAGTCGCTATACCGACTGAAAATATAATGTATTCTACATTTAAAAGCTGTTGATTTTCCTTTTCACGAGTTTAAGTGATAAACATAAAGTTTTAATTGAGTCTTGGCACTGTTTTGCGCTGTTACTGCTTTCTCGACTCATTGCGTTTTCTATTTCTTTTTATGCATCGCGCTGTTTGTGTTCCAGAAATATTATGATAAGATAACCGCTCTTCCTGGATGTTACGCAGCGTGGATTTGTAGTTAGTTACCGAGTTTTCGGAACAACATATCGGTCTTATCTTCAAGGGTCAAACAGTCAGGATCTATAGGTTGTCTCGAAACGTCGGAAAATAACTACTGATCTACGCTGTGTAACATACCAAGAGAGATATCTCAGTAACACCGCGGCAGGAACCTTAAATGAAACTTCAGGGTCATTGCACATAAGCCGTTAGGGCGGCAGCTTGAGTCTGAAGTTCTGGTCCAGACGAGTACTTGGAGGCATGCAGGCCGCTTCAAAGATGTGTGTCGGCATTAACTTCAACATGAACGCCGTTCTGAATGTAAGACGGAGAATGTTTTACGAAAATAAACTGAACGTGTGCTGAAAAATATTTTGAAGTCTACTTAATTTTATCTACTGCCATGTTGGACAAAATGCGCATTTATGTAATTTTTACAAATAATAATGGTTCTCCTTACCCTCTTTCGGAGCATCATTATTATTATTATTATTGTTATTTAAAAATCTTTAACGGATTTTTATAATCTATACAATTTTACATAATCCTCCTTCAACCTACATATTTTCATATACTTTATATAGTTTTGTATAATTGTACATAATTCAAAGACGATATCTCCCCCCACAACTTTATTGATTTGCATTTTATAGTTTTCTTTCAAGGTTCTATATGCAGCCTGATGTTGGCTAAATATGTATAGCCGAAACATGTAGCTGTTTTTACATGTAAGATAAAGTTGTGTACAGACTGTAATCCTGCCTCTTGTCTTTAGATACGAAATGACATATTTAGACATATTTGTTAACTGCAATTGGGTTGACACACGGTGACAGTAGTACAGTACACATTTACACACAAACAATACACAGAACAACACGATTAAATGGGGAATAGTGCGGGCCGTGCCCCGTTTTTGCGAGTTATGCCCTGGCATTTGCCTCTTAACTGAGGAAAAAGCACGGAAAAACCTCAGTCAAGGTAGCCGAAGAGTGCCAGTTGGCACGATGAAAACAGAATATACAGAACAGAACGTACATGACAAGAAGAATACATAAACATAATCATAAAAATATGTAACTTACAAAATTAAACAAGAACATAAAAAGAATAAATATACTTAAATGAAACAATACAAAAACAGTAAATACAAGTATACATATTACCATTACAACCCCCTCCCCCCACACATACACACACCACATATTACAAAACAAGTTAAAACAACCACAGTACAAGATACACACCAAATAAAATAGTCACAATGCAATCACGTAACCTCAGTATAAGGTCACCCTAATTTGCATTGTACTTTTGTCCCCAAGAACTTCAACGAAACTCACTTCACTTCACCTCACTTAACTTCAAAACAAAATCACTTCACTTCGTATGATTTTCCATATACGAGTAAACAGCGACCCTTTCCATATACAGCATTCATCCTTTGATAATTGTAATGCAAGAGCAGAGTGTTCTCTGCGATTTGCGAATTCAATCTTTATACGTGATGTAGACTCAATTTAGTGTTTAAAGGCCGTGCCGTGGCTGGCGGTTACTCTGTAGCCTTTCACCACTGAGTCCCGGTATCAATCCCAAGTCAGGTCTTGTGACATTTATAGTAGACAGTGTAGCACTGGTATAGGGTTTTCTCCCAACACATCTGTTTTCATGTCCCCGTATCACTGCACCACTGCTCCATACTCGTCTTCATATACAAGATGATCTTACCTGAAGGATAAACGGAAGAAGCCTTGGACTCTAGAAAAAGCAAATGCTATTTTGGAATTTGGGGAGCTTTCGATACACAGGTATGTTCACTTTTTGGTCCTCCCGGGGGTAATGTGTGTTATGTGATAACGTACTTAAAATATGGGGTGTTGGAGACAACTTTTCTAGGATTAAAGCCACCGCGACACGAAACTGACTGCTCTCTGCTTCTAAGGATTAAAATTTGTACTTTAACCCACCGTGGTCCGCATATATCTCCGTACCGAAGGGTCTGTGAGTACAGTGAAGAATTTATCATTGCATCGTTACTTTGTGCGTTCAAGTCCGATGCCCAAAATTTTCGATATTATTCTCTTTTCTTTCGAATTTCACAGCCAGAAGTTTCCATGTAGTTCGTGATTTCAAATTTCAAATCTTAGTTTCTCGTATATTGTATGGGTTCAAATTACTGTGTCGATAGACTATGATACAGGCACTACCTTAAAAGTTTCCTCCCAGAAATTTACTTCAAGGTCTCCCGAATAAGTGTTTTCAAACTTTTTCTGTGGACAGAACGGTGAGATTGTAAAAATTTCATAACCGCTACGTTAAAATTAATATTAGGTTGTTTTAGCACATAGTTCCTTGTTATGCACTTGTCATACTGCGTAATGTTAGAGAAGGGATTTTCAAAACCAGGGTCGCAACCCAAACTGGACTTTGGAAATTTTCGTGTTATGTCATAAGCCTCCAACACAATCACATTTGCAGCTTTTTGTATATAAAAGTGTGACGGTCGTTCCTAAAAAGTAAGATTGGAAAGAGATGAGACATTGTTATTGAATTTTGAGCTAAGTATTTTCTTGGTATTATACTATACGTCTGCCGCAATCGCCTGGGTTGCTCAGTAGTTGCTGGTGCTTCTCTGTCGCAAGTCCATTGTGATTCACGATTTTGGGTCGTCGGAGGAAAAGTTTGACAATCGTCCTAATGGAGTATACACAGAGAATATGTCATGGCCTGTTTAAAAGCACTGATATGGCACACCAGCAGAAACACGGAGTAGAACATACACTTTGATTTTATTTCCTATTTTAATTCGGATACTACAGGCTGGAGAAAATTACAAAATTACCTGCTCGTCGCCACAGTAATTTCAACTAGTATTGCCGTTATGGCCTGTGTCTAGATGCTTTTGCGGCAACAGAATACACTGAAATCTTCTCATGGCTCATGGTCAAAGTCACGACAGGTTTGATGTTTGTGTGACCGTGGATCACTGATATAACAAAATAAATAGCCAACTAGATGCAACAATAATAATTTTATTAATAATTTCAATCAGCTCAACATGTTTCGGCCGATACTTTCTCCCATCCTCAGGAGCACTAGACTGTGTTTACAGCTTGTGGTATAATGCACCGACGATGCTGCCTGTTGGTGACCAGGAAGCGGTGGAGTTCCACCGCTTCCTGGTCACCAACAGGCACCACAAGCTGTAAACACAGTCTAGTGCTCCTGAGGATGGGCGAAAGTATCGGCCGAAACATGTTGAGCTGATTGAAATTATTAATAAAATTATTATTGTTGCATCTAGTTGGCTATTTATATTATTTTATCACGACAGGGTGTTTAAATCAGCCAACGTTTCTGATGCCAACCGTGCCTGCATCATGGGTTCGTTCCTTTAATCACTACTATTTTCTGTTTGTTATATTCTTTCTGATTTCGTTTCATTCCCAGCTTAATTTGTTTGTGCATTTTTTTCTGTGGCAGTTATTTGTTAAAGCTACTCGCTATACTCGTGCGGTCTTTAATGTCCTCTTTGATTCCTGAGCCGTATTACGAAGCAGCTATAGGCAAGATGAAGTTACGGAACGTTCTATGAAGCCATAATTTTTTAACTGGAGTTATCACACGTATACACTCCCCAATATCCAATCCTTTCACATGCAAATTACCTGGAAGTCAGCCCGGAACGGAAAGAATTGATAATGATAATAGAAAGGGGATGTAAAAGCATGGTATAGATTTTTACTTCAGTTTATATACCCCATAATTTCATTTGTAGCTTTCAAAGCACGTCTCATCCCAGAAGACTCTTAAGTAAATTGAAAGGTGGGCGGAGTGTAACTCCCATTACTCACTTCATTTCAATTTTAATTATTGTTCTCTTTTATGGTGCGATACGTGGTCTGTCTGGAGATTGAATCCGGCTATAGTGGGAGCCACGTATGTAGGCGCTGCCATCACAATAGAATTATATTAGTTCAAGTTCTGCTTGTACGAAACGTTTCCTTGGCTTTTACAAAGTAAACGATATGCTATTGGAATCCTTTGCTGTATCGGTGCTTTGTGGAATTCTGCTGGCCCTCATGCTTTTAGGATTAATAATTAAATAAAGTTAGGAAGTGTTCACAGCGTGTATCAGTTTTGACGGTTTCGGCCTGTTTTTGACCTTAGTATTTCCGCTGTTGCTATTATTTCTATGTAATTTCAGTACAGCCTAAAGGACGGTGTGTTTAGATCAATAGTTTCTCCGGCATTCCTCATTCTGCATTATTTATTGTCATTTTGAATGACAAGATGTACTTCTTGTACTTTTGTTGTAAATGGGACAGTCCGTAAACGTCTGTGTGTATGGAGTTAGTTGTTACACGTCACACATTGATTTGCTATTACTGTGTTGCAGGTAAGCGTGTAGCATGTGGCTCAGCATTCAACTCTGCGTCTGTGTTAGCCTGTCCCGCTGAAAAGAAGGAAGTCCGGCGACTGACTTCATATCATTAGTCGTGAGTCTTAGTTATAGTACTTTATGTGTTCTTTGACCATCGTACACATGAAGAACCTCGTACACGTATGGCCATAACCGTCCTTCTGTCCGATCGTCTCTGCAGCAGTTCGTATGTTTCAACTCGAAAAGAGCTGGACGGATTTTGATGAAATTTAGTGCAGTATTTTATAATTTTGAGGTTCTTTCATAACCACTTCGCATTTTACCACGGTCTATAGTAACAACGTTGCGGGACACGTGGGAGCGACACTAGTACGCCATGCGCCAACTTACGCAGCCATCAGACGATCAGTATTATTGTTCAGTATTACTGCCTTAAATTAATATTATGCAATACATTTCTCCCTAGACCAGTCACTATAAATATGCAATATTTTGTTCTGCTCTTGGGCGATTCTCGTGCGGTTTATGTGGCCATTGCTTTAACCGTGTGTTTAAAAAAAGGAAAAGAATGGCCCCTGGACCAAAGAAGTGTACATAAAGAGACACAATACACACGCGAAAATCTCACGAGAGACTTATGGGCGAGTGAGCCAAACGACTACAAATTTTTTTGCGGTTGCATGGTCCATTATTTGATAAGCCATGCGCGATTGTTACCCCTACAGTCACTAAAAGAAATACTAACATGTAAGAAACAGTCACTCCCAGTCAGCGTTTGTCCACCTACGCTGCGTGTGTTGACGCTAACAATATTCCTGACGACCTGAAATTCGCAAGTGCTGTATCTCCTGAGTCGAATGGAAGTGCTGTGCTAGAGACATGTCGACTGATGGCAGACAGACGGTTACGGAATGAATACTGAGCAGATCTGTCCACGAATTGTGCGATTTTTTTTAATTTTGCGTAATGTACTGTGCAACGCTTCAATATTAAAACTACAGGGCCAGTAATATTTTACGATAATTAATATTGCACAATATTATTGACCCTAACGGTCACATCTGTGGCAAACGTAAGCAGCTTGTTGACCATACTAGCACTCCAATTAGTAACAGTACTTACAGTAATGATAACCAAATAACCACAGAAAGAATTTCAGAAATTTCGTACGCTCAAGCATGAATTCAGAAGGCATATGGAAACTTGACTCTGTGGTACAGAATGTACCTTTCTATTTTTCTTATAATAGTCTGTTGTCGAACCATTCTTTGTGGTCAAACGCAACCAAAAAATCCTGCAGTTGAGTTGCTCTAAGCAAACATTTCCCTTATAGGCCGAACCACATGAATATGCCGCGATATGCGCGGTAAAAATGTGACTTGAGAGGCAGGAGGCGAGGAGAAAAAGCTACTAGCTATAGTAAAAACATAGCACACATTATTTACTCTGGACAGAGTCACTGCGAATTAGGGGCGTGCCTGCATAATATCTTGTATTTGAACAGGAAGCTTAACTGTTTGCGTACACGGAGGTAAGCACGTGGCCACTAGGTTCGCTGAGAGATCTTTCTGCTGTGTTCGTACTGAAATCACGGTTTTAGCATGTTATGTGTGGAACCCAACTTGCTCTGTGTTTAAAAACTGTTCCAATATTCCCTGTGCCTCTTTTGAATCAGCGAAGTCACAGTATGTGCAGTGAGTAACACAGTACTGTCCTCAGAGAATCGCTGCCACGTTGGCATGGAAGGTGAAGAGTTTCCCATCTATTTTCAGTGCTAGGTAATAACAGCATCATTGCTTAGAGTAGACTGGCTATGTAACAATATAGTCATGGAATAGTGGGTCAGGTGGAGCAGTGGGCACTTTAATTTTCGTGTTCTGCATCGCGGCAGATTTATTGGGTGGCCGTTTTAGGCCCTTACACCGTTGACTACGTGACTGAGTATTTCAACCCCCCCAGTGGGGCTATTTAAACGCACTGGTAATTAATTAAAGGACAACTTCTAGCAACTGTGTGTTTTTTTAGTGTAACAGCCTATACCAGGGCTTTCGGGAAAAAAAACGGCCAGCCTTACGCTTTTAATTCGGCCTGCGAATAAATTTTACCGGCGCTGTCCAGACTTCATGACCTCTGAGTTGGGTCATCCGGTCCATAGTCCTTTTTGTCAAATAGCCAATAAAAATCTTCTGTATACATGTGCTGTAGCATATAACCACATCAACTGTTATTATTATTGTTATTGTTATTGTTATTGTTAGAATGTCTGAGTTAGTATCGCTGCTGTAATTTTGAAAGCTTCCACTGGGCCAGACATTGAATGAGTAACTTGTTTAGCTTCAGAACCCACATGCATGTTGAGATGAAGATATGAATTGCTGTCTTTACCGGGAAATGAAATCTGTGCGTCAGGAAGACGGGACGGCATAAAGGGCGGAAAATATGACCAGAGGAAGGAATATGTCGTCTATTTTGCCCGCTCCCGTTTTTCTGCCCCCCCCCCTCTTCCGCAGGGCCTTTTAATGTTGGGACGTAATTTCTTTGAAATATAGGGTTCTGTTTGCCGTTGAGCCACGACTGCCAAGTGCTTGCCCTACGCCGTCATTACGGTGAGTTTTTGTTACGAGCTTTGTGTCAGTAAGTCGTTTTGACATCAGCTGCCACTTAGTTGCCTGAGCGTGACCATAGACACGGTCTGTTGTCACTTTCTTTCTTTCCCCCATTGTCAGAAAAGACAGTATTTACAGTCCGTTAGCAAGGCGGATCAGCTGAGCTTTAAGCACGCAGCGTCTGAACGTTTGTCAGTCCACTTTCGTCTGTCTGTGTAGGAAACGCTAGTGTTCTGACGCAGTGCAGTACGATGCCTTAAGTCCTAATTCTCTTATTGGGAATAGATTTGTGTGTGTGATGAATCACGATACGTGTAGAACTTGTGCTAACATTCACAGATTGCAGAAAGATACATGCATGTAAAATATCGGTTCCACTGCACACATAAAGGCCCCACTACCTTTTTCCTTAGGTATGGCCTATATTAATACAATTTGGGATATCCATTTTCGTTTACGCTGCAGATATGTTACATCTGAAATCAACTGCTTGTCTCCGACTGGATTAAATTACTGTTATACGATGTGCTAGTAAGAAAATCGGCTGGAATTGAAGCAACCGCAGTGAGACCATGAAATCGAGTTTGGGTGAGATAAAAAGAAAATTGATTGACCTCGTACCAGACCCTTTTGGACTAGTCAGTGTGTGACCCAGCAGTCTGTATTTCCAATTATGTCATCAGGAGACTCTGAATTGGGAAGGTAGACATGATTTCATTTTCTACTTTCTGTCTGCTCACTCTTTTTTTTTTTTTTGTAGTAATTGAAATGAAAAATTTGTGCTTCGTAAGGGAGGAGACTGCATTGTGTGTTGTTTGAAATAATTCTTTGTGTTTATTTTTTAGTACTTGAAATATACAGAAAAGAATCGCTAAGGAAAAATTTCAACAGAAAACGTAAAACAATTCTGTGGACTACCAAAGGAAATACATAAAGAAGTGTTACGCCGTAAAGTTGATAGTACTTTGTTATGTGGGTGGGTGAAGTGTGGCCTTTGAGAGAAAAACTGACGAGGAAAATAAGGTAGGTTTGAATTGGATTCCTTAAACTATTGTCAGATGACATAAGTAAATACTCCGAAATTAATCACTATTGGAAGAAAAGGATTTTATTTGATTAATCTGTATGAACTCTTGGCTGTGAGATGGTCCGGCCGTATAGAACGAATAAAAGAGGGAAACATTAATTTAAAATATATTTAACTGGATATTACGTACAAGGGAGGAGGAAGAGGAGGAAAAAAGAATACACAAAACTGGGAGATTTACGTTTAAAGTGTCTCAAATTCGATGTTGAAGGTCGAGGTTTGGAAGGTGGAGAATGGGATTACAGATTGCTATGGGAATTGGATACGGCAAACACGTGACGTGTAAAATTACGAAGAAGAAGAAAAAGATGAAGAAGGGGGAGAGGAAAAGCCTAAATTCCGGTACTTGTATTCTCATCATTTTTTACACAAAACCGCTCGTGTCTGTTCTCGTGTCGCATTAAACTGGTTTTTAGGCGCTTTTGCGAAATTTCGAAAAGCAACTATCAGCTGTGTCATGTCAGTCTGTCCGTCCGTCCGTCCGTCCGTGTGGAACAACTCGGCTCCCACTGGATGGACGAATTATCTTAGGCAGGCTTCAGCCTGCATCCCGATACCACACCACCCCAGCCAAACCACAACATAACACCAACACACATCGTACCAGAGCAATACAACCCATGAAATAACTCAACAAATAAGTCGCAGGCTCCTGAGGATGGATGTATTAACATCCGAAACATGTTGAGCATTAAATAATGAAATAAAAAAGCAAGTGACATCAA
>Ga0131853_10001632_pt1 | contig 40095 bp, 44 predicted proteins | sample TergutLab28metaG_FD_92764 | JGI IMG/M metagenome (GOLD analysis project Ga0131853, IMG submission 92764) | Labiotermes labralis P1 segment gut microbial communities from Petit-Saut dam, French Guiana - Lab288 P1 (version 2) (version 2) | ecosystem: Host-associated > Arthropoda: Insects >...
CCATCTGCAATCGCGTGCGCGAGGGGGGACTTGAACCCCCACCCTCTATACGAGGACTAGCACCTCAAGCTAGCGCGTCTGCCTATTCCGCCACCCGCGCGAGTGCGAAGAGAACGTTAGCAGTGTGACGTCAGTGAGACGAATCCGGACGCCGCGTCCCTTCCGGTTGAGGCTACCCGAGCCTAGATTGAGTCCCACCCACAGCCTCTCGGGACACACACACCTCGGGAGTCAGCCATGTCTCAACCCAGCCGCCGCGCCCTTCTGGCCGGTTCGCTCAGCGCCTCCGCCTTCGCACCGCTCTTGTTCGACCAGCCGCGGGCAGCCGCGGACATCACCGTCCCGGACGTCTCCGGCGTCTTCTTCCTCAACCTCGCCACGATTCCGGGCGAATCCCAGGCACGCGGGTTCGCGAACCAGATCGAGGTGCTCGACTGGAGCCTCGGCGTGAGCACCACGGTCAGCCCGACCAACACCGGTGCCGGAGCGGCGAAGTCCAAGCCACAGGACTTCGTCTTCGTGCATCGCTACGACAAGGCCTCGCCGCTGCTCTTCCTGGCGGCCTGCACCGGCAAGCATCTGCCCACTGCGGTCCTGACCGTGCAGAGGGCGGGCGAGGTGCCTTTCGCCTACCTCACGATCACGCTGTCGAACGTCTTCGTCACCTCGGTCGCCGACGCGCTCGAGGCCGGCACCGGGCTTCCGTTGGAGCAGGTGCACCTGGAGTACGCCGCGATCAAGGTCAGCTATCGCACGCAGAACCCCGACGGCAGCCTCGGGGCGACCGTCACCGAGGGGTTCAACTTCGTGACCAACAGCAAGGTCTAGGCCGCGTCGGTCTCCCGCGGCAGCGCCGGGAGCAGCGCGCGTGACGGGTGGTTGCTCGTCACCATCCACACCCGCCGGTCCGACAGGAACCGGCGCAGCCGCCGCGGGTGGTCGACGGTCCACACGAGCACCGGCAGGCCGTGCCGCCCGGCCCAGCGCAGCACCCGGATGGAGGCCAGCCGGTGCTCGACGACGACCAGCGTCGCGCCGCAACGGCGTAGCCTGCGCGCCGGGAACAGCTCCGAGGCGCGCAGCGCGACCTGCTGAAGCACGGGCAGCCGCCACGCCGCGATCCCGAGGGACAGGCCGACCAGCGTGCCGGGGCTCTCGATCGCGGCCCACTTCGCCAGCACGCGGACCGACCGGTCGAGGAGCGAGGTCAGGATGAAGCTGCGGGGATCGCCCATCACACGGCGCGCGATCCGCGCCGCCTCCAGCTCGTACGCCGCCCCCGGCGCGCCGTACGCGTCTGGCGGTGAGCTGAACTTCAGGTCGATGTGGGCGCGCTTGCCGTGCTCGCGCAGCAGCCGCAGCGCATCCTCGTAGAAGACGACATCGTGTCCGGCGGCCAGGGCGAGGCCCGCGGCGGTCAGGTGCCGGACCTGCAGCCGCCCACCTCCGACCCTGACCTCGGCTCGGTGATGCAGGACGTAGCGCCCGTCCGCGGTGCGGTGGATGTCGAACTCGACGTACTCCACGGGCAACGCGACGGCGGCCTGCAGGGCCTCCCAGGAGTTGTCGCGGAGCCCGTGTTGCCCGGCGGCGCCGCGATGGGCCGAGAGCAGCGCGCGATGGGTCGACCGGCTCATGCCACCTGCGGCGTACCGAACCGGAACCGCACGCCCGGGATGGCGCGCATCCGGCGCCATCCCCAGTAGGTGCAAGCGGCCACGGAGAGGATGGTCAGCCCCACCGAGAGGACGCCGCGGATCAGCACCCCGAAGCTCGTTCCGAACTCGAGCGAGCCGAGGCTCAGCCCGGCGTCGAGCGCGCGGGAGATGCCCCAGACGAGCGCGACCTCGATGAACATCCGCCGCACCCGGCGGTCGGCGAGCAGACGCTCGGGCAGGCGGACGAAGTCCTGGGCAAGCCGCTGGGTGACCGGACGGCCGAAGACGGCCGAGCCGATGAAGACGAGGCTCATGAGCGCCGAGGCTGCGATCGGCTGCAGCAGGAAGAGCAGCACGCTGCTTGTCGCCAGTGCCACCCCGGTGCGCAGGACGAGGACGCCGATCACCAGCAGCAGCGTCGACGGGACCCGCTTGCCGACCGCCCAGCGCACGGCGATGGTGAGCAGGCACCACGCGATCACGCCGATCAGACCCGGAACGGGGCCGACGGTGCGCATCGCGGCGTACAGGATCGCCGTCGGGACGAGCACCCCCTCGGTCAGCATCAGCAGGGCGTTGGCGATGATCTTGCCGAGCTGGCCGAGTTCGATCAGGTGGTCATGGTCGTGGTGGCTCACGGGAAGAGTCATCGTGGCTCCGAGGGACGATGCGGGGGCTACCCGCACGACTATCCCCCATCCGCCGCCATCCCACCGCATCCTTGGCAGGATTCTCAGCAAGAAGCCAGGCATCGTCGTTGCGACGGGCACCGCCCCGGCGCCGTGGCGCACTAGCATCCTGGCCATGGGTGGTCACCACCACACGCACGGGCACGAGCACCGGCCGGCGCGCGACGCGGATCGACGCTGGCTCGCTGCGGCCCTCGTGATCCTGCTGCTCTTCATGGTCGGCGAGGTCGTGGTCGCCGTCGTTGCGGGCTCGCTCGCGCTTCTTGCCGACGCGGGGCACCTGCTCACCGACGTCGGCGCCCTCGCGGGTGCTCTGTGGGCGGCCGGTCTGGCCGCGCGGCCGGCGCGGGGGCGCTGGACGTTCGGCTGGCAGCGCGCCGAGATCGTCTCGGCGGCACTGAACGGGATCACGCTGCTCGTGGTCGCCGGCATCGTTCTGGCCGAGTCGGTACGGCGGCTGCTGGACCATCCGCAGGTGGCCGGCGGCCCCGTCGTGATCACCGCGCTCGTGGGGTGCGCGGTCAACCTGCTCGCGGCGCGGCTGATGGCGCGCGCCGACCGTCGCAGCCTCAACGTCGAGGGCGCCTACCGGCATGTGCTGACCGACCTCTACGGGTTCGCCGCGACGACCATCGCCGGTGTCGTGATCCTCGCGACCGGCTGGACCCGCGCGGACGCGGTCGCCTCCCTCGTCGTGGTCGTGCTGATGGTGGGCGCGGCCTGGGGGCTGCTCCACGAGTCGGGACTGGTGCTCCTGGAGGCGGCACCCGGTGACGTCGACATCGCCGAGGTGCGCCGCCACCTGCTCGAGGCCGACCACATCCTCGCCGTACACGACCTGCACGTGTGGACGGTCACCAGCGGCCTCCCGACGCTGTCGGCGCACCTGATCGTCGAGGACGAGTGCTTCCGCGACGGCCACGCGCCACAACTACTCGACCGTGTCCAGGAGTGCCTGCACGGCCACTTCGACGTCGAGCACTCCACCTTCCAGCTCGAGCCGGCCGGCCACGCCGCCCACGAGCCCGGCATGCACTGAGCCGGCATGTACGCCAGTAGGGTGCGGATGTGACCTTCCGCGTGGGCTTCGTGACCGGTGCGACCCCGGACAAGTGGGCCCGGACGTGGCGCGACCGTGAGCGCGAGACCCTCGAGCTGGTGCCGGTCACCGAGGAGGAGCAGGAGTCGCTGCTGCGCTCGGGCGAGGTCTCGATGTGCCTGGTCAGGCTGCCGATCAACCGGGCCGGGCTGCACTGCATCCCCCTGTACGACGAGGTGCAGGTCGCCGTGGTGGCTCATGAGCACGTGCTCAGCCTGGCCGACGAGGTGACCCTCGCCGACCTGGACGACGAGCAGCTCGTCGCGCCACACCGCTCCGGTTTCACGCCCTCGGCCGAGCAGCTCGCGTGGCCGGCGATGACGCCGAAGGACGCCGTCGAGACGGTGGCGGCCGGAACCGGCGTCGTCCTGTTGCCGATGTCGATCGCGCGCCTGCTCCACCGCAAGGACGTCGTCCATCGGCCGGTGCCCGAGCTCGAGCCGACCACCGTCGGCCTGGCCTGGCGCGTCGAGGACGACGACCCTCGCATCCAGACGTTCATCGGCATCGTGCGCGGGCGCACGGCCAACAGCTCGCGCCGCTAGCGGCGCCTGTCGGACCCGATCACAGATCCCGCAACGCCTCATCTGGATCGAGTCGAGAGGCGCGCCACGTGCTGAGCGCTCCACCGAGGCACAGGCAGAGCGGCACTCCCACCAGCACCAGCAGAACGTCGCGCACGGGCGGCGCTAGCCACGGATCGACGGGCAGGAGATCGATCTTCAGCCCGGACACAACGGCCGTGCCCACGATCGAGCCGAGAACCCCGGCCACAGCGCCGACCAGCCCGATAAGGCCACCCGTGACACCCAACCCACCGAAGATCGAGCCGGCTACTCGACGGGACGACCAGCCGATCGAACGCAGCAGTCCGATCTCCCGTCGCCGCTGGCGAACCCACGACGAAGCGATCGACGCGCCGAATGACAAGCAGAAGAGCGCCAGCAACGCCGAGAGCGCCGTGGCGCTGAAGCTCAGAGTGCGGAACAAGCCGCCGAGCGAGCGCATCTGAGCCGCCACGCTCTGCACACCGAATCCTTGGTCCGCCAGTCGCTTCTGCACCGTCGGAACCTCGCTCGGATTCGCCACCCGTACATAGGCCTCTTGGTAGGAATGAGACTGCCCGGCCCCCATGCCGGATCGCTTGTACATCTGGCGCAGCGCAGCGTCCGAGACATAGGACGGCTGCGGGCCCGCGGCTCCCGGGATGTCATCGTCGGAGATCGCCACGACGTGGAACCGCTGCCGCACAGGCGCGCCCATCTCCCGCGTCTCTAGCGCCGTGAACTCCATCGTGACGGTCTTGCCGAGCAGGCGGTCGAGCGTGCCGCCAGGAACCTTGTGCGGCAGCACGATGTCGAATTTACCGAGACCAGAGTCAGGGATGGTTCCGAGCAGCAGCTTCGGCATCAGCCCGGCACGACCGGCGTCGCCCAGACAGCGCGCGGATTGATATCCGCCGTGGGCCAGTCGCTCGGCTCCGTGATCGCGAGATCAACTTGAAACCACGGGTAGACGCCCTCGACACCGTCGGTGGCAGCCACCTTCTTCAACGTCTGGTCATTGACGTCTTGCGTGACTCCCGCTCCCGAGGTTGAGACCTCGATGAGGTTGAGCACCGACTTGTATTCAGCACCTTTGGCGTATTTGGACACACCTGCTCCGACGACACCCTGGAAGGCGAGGATCAGGGCAACGCAGGCCGCCAAAAACAGCAGGAGTGTGCGCTGCGACCTGAAGATCGCCAGCGTGTTCGCGCGAATCAACACTTTCACGTCATACAAGGCGTCCGTCCTCCACACGGATCACGCGGTCGGCGATCGCCAACGTTGCAGGGTCGTGGGTCGCCAGCAGCACACCACGGCCGGAGTTGCGCGCGTCGCGCAGCAGATCGGTGACGCGCTTCGCGTTGACGGCGTCCAGACCTGCGGTCGGCTCGTCTGCCAAGACGATCGGCGGGTCGTTCATCATGGCCCGGCACAGCGCCGCTCGCTGGGCTTGCCCGCCGGAGACTTCCTTACCGAGCGAATCCATGACCTCGGACAGGCCGAACTGGGAGATCAGCTCTTCGGCCCGTTCCAGGTCACCGGTCTTCGAGGCAATCACGACGTTCTGCAGAACCGTCAGATCGGGCAAGAGGTTGCTGCCCTGGAAGATGATGCCCAGTGAGTCACGGCGCAACTGGTCACGCCTGACCGTGCGATCAACCCGCTTCCCCTCGATGACGACGTCACCGCGGTCGGCGGCAGCAAGCAGGCCAGCGATCCGGATCACTGAGGACTTGCCCGACCCGGACGGGCCAGTCAGCCCCACCACTTCACCGCCACGTACTGCCAGGCTGACATCGCACACCACCTCAACCTGCCGAGCAGTCGAACTGCGGTAGCTCTTCGAGACACCATGCAGTTGCAGCACGTCCATGCTTGCCCTCGTCACTGTTCTTCCACCTCCATGGAGCCCTCGATGCCTCTGGCTGCTTCGGTGAAGGCGATCGAGCAGCCCGCGTCTTTGTCACGGCTGACCGGGATGAAGAGCTTCGCGTGCAGGCAGCCACGCAGGGAGGCAACGCTTTCGCTTGCCTTGTGGCGGACCTCATCGGTGATGGTGGCCCTCCGGGCGACCGGGAGCGCGTCAGCCGCGGCAATGAGCTTCGGCACCGCCGTGGTGTCAGACTGAACCCACAAGGCGAGGTGGTTCTGGATCTGGACGAAACTGCCGTCGATCTCGCCTTGGTTCGCAAACAGGTAGCTACGGTTCAGGACAGCCAACGCATCCTTCTCGTCGGCGTCGTTGCCCACCTGAGCGTCGAACACCGCCAGCTTTGCTTTTGGTGACACCGCGGAGAGCATCAGGATGGGATCCATGGTGACGATATAGGTGCCGAGATCCGCTCGACTGATCGTCGTCGGCAGGCTGTCGAACGTGCTTGTCGCAAGATCCTCGAAACCTTCCCATCGGGCGTCGCCAGCTCGCCTCAGCGCTGCGGCTGCCATCAGGCGACCCCAGGTCGGCGCGTCCGCCGAGCCGGCAGCCTGGAACAGCGCGTCCTTGGTCGCATCACTGGCAACCTCGCTGAAACGCGCATCCAGCAGCCGTGCGAACAGGTAGGTCGCCTCAACCGTGCCTGTCGAGTTATTGCCCGCCTCCGGCGCCACGAAGAGTCCAGAGCTGGTCTGGAACTGCCGACTTTCCTGGACCAACTGATCCGGCACGCCATCAACGTCGGGCTTTTCGACGGGGCCGCAAGCCGTCAAGACGGCCGCGACGAGCGACATACACAGCGTCAGTCTTGTGGCCGGAGAAGAAAACGACATTCACTCACCCGTGCGCCGCAGCAGTCCGGATTTCATGCAGGAGACGCTGTGGGTCGGCAGAGGCCGGATGCCGGCGTGAGTGTGGCGACCTGGTGTCCATCAGGCGACGGGACGTCGACCGGCGCCTCAGCGGACCTGATCGACCGCCGCGACGTTCTCGACCAGCCACTCCCCCAGCGCACGGGCGCTGAGGTCGACGAGGTGCGGCCAGTCCATCGACGCTTCGTCGGCGCCGTCCGAGACGTGCTTGACCAGCCGGCACGGTACGTCGGCCTGGCGGCACGCCCACGCCACGGCGTACCCCTCCATGTCGACGAGATCCGCCTCCTGGCCGAGGTGCGCGCGGACCACCGGATCGGTGACGAAGACGTCCCCGGTGGCGAGCCGGGTCGGGCTGTCCCCGAGGGTGAGCCACTCCTGCGGGTCGTAGCCGAAGGCGCGCAGCGCGGCCGCCGACAGGTCGTGGTTCCACACTCGGCCGATGACGTGCAGGCCCTCGAGATGGGTGTGCAGCGCGCCTGCCGAGCCGATGTTGACGACCTCGTCGACGTCGCCGCGCACGGCCAGCTCGCGGGCCACTGCGGAGGCGGCCGCGACCTTCCCGACGCCGGTGATGACAAGCGGCAGGCCGGGCGGCACGTAGACCGCCTCCTCAGGCGTGGCGGAGACGACGAGCACAGTCACGCGCACAACCTAGCGGCTGTGTGCGAGGCCTACCTCAGCTGTGCGCTGGTCAGGCCAAGCACCCGGCGGGCGACGATGAGCTGCTGGATCTGCTGGGTGCCCTCGAAGATGTCGAGGATCTTGGAGTCGCGCGCCCACTTCTCCAACAGCTCGGACTCGGAGTAGCCCAGGGTGCCGCAGAGTTCCACGCACGAGAGCGTGATGTCGCTGCCGACCCGGCCGGCCTTGGCCTTGGCCATCGACGCCTCGAGCGAGTTGGGCTTGCGGTTGTCCGCCATCCAGGCCGCCTGGAGCATCAGCAGGTACGCCGCCTGCCAGTCGGCCTCCAACTGCAGGAACTTCGCCGCCGCCGACGACTGGTTGTACGCCGGACGGTCGTAGTCGACCTCGACGCCGGCCTTCGCCAGCAGCTCCCGGGTCAGGTCGAGGCTCGCCTTGGCGCAGCCGACCGCGAACGCCGCCACCAGCGGGCGGGTGTTGTCGAAGGTCGCCATGGCGCCGGCGAAGCCCTTCGCCACGTCGATGTCCGGGTCGCCGAGCAGGTTCTCAGCCGGGACGCGGCAGTCGGTGAACGTGATCACCGCCGTGTCGGAGACCCGGATGCCGAGCTTGTGCTCGAGCCGCTCGACGTTCATCCCCGGCGTGCCCTTGGGCACCACGAAGCTCTTGATCGCGGCGCGGCCCAGGCTCTTGTCCAGCGTCGCCCACACGACGACGGCGTCGCAGCGCTCCCCCGCCGTCACGAAGATCTTCTCGCCGTTGAGCACGTAGTGGTCGCCGTCGAGCACCGCGGTGGTCTTGATGTTGGCCGAGTCCGAGCCGGTGCCCGGCTCGGTGATCGCCATCGCCGCCCAGGTGCCCTTGAAGCGCTCGGCCTGCTCGTCGTTGGCCACGCTCGCGATCGCGGAGTTGCCGAGGCCCTGCCGGGGCATCGTCAGCATCATGCCGACATCGCCCCAGCACATCTCGGCCGCACCCATGACGGTGGCCATGTTGGCGCCGTTGCGGTTGCCCTTCTGCTGCGGCTCCTCGGTGCGCCGTACGCCGCTGGCGCCGGCACCCTCGGAGGCGCCGGAGTCGTTGAGACCGTCGAGGATCGCCGCGAGCATGTCGAGCTCGGTGGGATAGGTGTGCTCGGCGCGGTCGTACTTGCGCGAGATCGGGCGCAGCATGTTCGCCGCGACCTGGTGGGCCTGGTCGCGCAGCGCGCGCAGCCGCTTCGGATCGTCGAGATTGATGGCCATCAGACCAGCACCGCACCTTCCATCAGACCGATCGCACGCAGGTCGCGGTACCACCGCTCGACCGGGTGCTCCTTCACGAACCCGTGGCCGCCCAGCAGCTGGACGCCGTCGTTGCCGATCTGCATCGCCTTCTCGGCGCACAGGCGGCGGGCCCAGGCGACCTCCTGGGCGATCGCCTTGCCGCGGCTGGCGCGGCTGGCCGCCTTGTAGGTGAGCAGCCGCATCGACTGCAGCTCGATGGCGATGTTGGCGACCATGAAGGCCACCGACTGCCGGTGGCCGATCGGCTCGCCGAACGCCTCCCGCTCCTTGACGTAGGGCGTGACGTAGTCGAGGACCGCCTGGGCCGTGCCGACGCTCAGCGCGCACCAGGCCAGCCGCGAGAGCCGCACGCATTCGGTGTACGTCGACCCGTCGGTCTCGCCGAGCACGGCGTCCGCGCCGACGGTGACGTCGGTGAGGGTGAGCTGGGTCAGGGCCGCGGCCCGCAGGCCCATCGACGGGTCGGCCTCCACCTCGAGCCCGGGCGTCGAGGACTCGACCAGGAAGAGCGCCGGGCGGCCATCCAGCATCGCCCCGACGATGAAGAGCTCGGCCTCCGCGCCGCGTACGACGGCCGACTTGGTGCCATTGAGCACGAAGCCGTCGCCGCGACGGGTCGCGGTCGTGCTCGGTGCGAGCGCGTCGAAGAGCGGCCGCGGCTCGCAGAGCGCCAGGGCGGCCGCGGGCACCTCGCTGCCGGTGAAGGCCGGCAGGTAGGTCCGCTGCTGCTCGTCGGTGCCCCACAGTCCCAGGGCGGTAGCGACGGCGCCGGGGGCGAGCGCCGCGACCGCGATGCCCATGTCGCCGCGGGCGAGGGCTTCGGCGACCAGGACGCCGGCGGTCGCCGAGCGCGTCTCGGAGATGCCGCCCAGCTCCTCGGGGATGCCCAGCGTCGGCAGCCCGATCTCCAGGCTGGCGGCCAGCAGCTCGGCGGGAGTCGCACACGCGGTGTCCGCGTCGGCGGCGGCCGGGCGGACCAGCTCGCTGGCGAACTCGCCCACCACGTCGGCGAGCATCTGCTCGTCCTCGGTGGGGGTCAGGTCGAAGACGCCGTCGCCGGAGGCGCCGGGCAGGCGCACTCCCGGCTTGCCGCCAGAGCCCACCTTCTTCCAGGTCCGACCCGCCGCGGCGGCCACCCGGAACCCGCCGCTGGTGGTGGTGAAGACCAGTTGCTCGGCCTGTTTGCGCAGACCGAACCGGTCGAGCAGGTCGGACTGTGCCAACCGGTTGACGACGGCCACGGCGTAGCCGATCGGGTCGCGTTGCTCGGTGCTCGGCAGCCCGTGACGGCCGCCGCCCCTCAGACTCTGGAAGACGGACATGAGCCAAATGTAACTCAGAGTTACACATTCGGCTACAGGAGCCGCCGGTGGCGCGGGTCACCGCCGAGGCACCCGTTAGGCTTGCGCCTCGTGAACGATGAGGTGCGCGCGCCGTACGGTCTGCTTCCCACCGGCGGCACGGTCCGTCCGATCACCCGGTGGGGCACCCCGGTGATGCACCAGGCGCTGGCGCCGGTGACCGTCTTCGACGACGCGCTGCGCGCCCTGGCGGCTGACATGGTCGCCACGATGTACGCCGCGGACGGCGTCGGACTCGCGGCGAGCCAGATCGGCGAGGACGTCTCGCTCTTCGTCTTCGACTGCCCCGACGCCGAGGGCGTACGCGTCGTCGGCGCGGTCTGCAACCCGGTGCTGACGCTTCCGGAGGGCAAGGACCGGCGCCTGGACGCCGACGACGAGGGGTGTCTCTCGCTGCCGGGCGCCTTCATCGAGTGCGCCCGGCCCGACTTCGCCACCGTCGACGGTCTCGGCCTGGACGGCGAGCCGGTCCACTTCGAGGGCGACGGCCTGCTCTCGCGCTGCCTGCAGCACGAGACCGACCATCTGTACGGCACCGTCTTCGGCGACCGGATCTCCGGGCGCGCCCGCAAGAAGCTCTACAAGCAGCACGACAAGGTCGCGCCCGACTACCCAGCCGACTGGCCGGTGCACGGCGGCGAGTGACGCCGTGGCCCACCTCGTCGAGATCGACGACGCCGACGATCCCCGCCTGGCCGACTACCGCGACCTGCGCGACGTACAGCTGCGCACCTCGCTCGAGGCCGCCGAGGGCCTCTTCCTCGCCGAGGGCGAGAAGGTGGTCAGGCGCGCCGCGGCCGCCGGGTACGCCGCCCGCTCGTTCCTGATGGCGCCACGCTGGCTGGCGGGCCTCGCCGAGGTGCTCGACGCCTCCGACGCACCCTGCTATGTCGTCTCCGAGGCGCTCGCCGAGCAGGTGACCGGCTTCCACGTGCACCGGGGCGCGCTGGCGTCCCTGCACCGGCGGCCGCTCCCGACGCCCGAGGAGGTGCTCGCGGGCGCGAGCTCGGTGCTCGTCCTGGAGGACATCGTCGACCACACCAACGTGGGCGCGATCCTGCGCTGCGCCGCCGCGCTCGGCTTCGACGCCGTACTCCTCGCGCCACGGTGCGCCGACCCGCTCTACCGCCGCTCCATCAAGGTCGCGATGGGTGCGGTCTTCTCGGTGCCGTGGACGCGCCTGCCCGACTGGTACGACGCGCTCCCGATGCTCGACGCGGCCGGATTCACCACGGTCGCCCTCACGCTGGCCGACGACTCGACCGAGATCGAGACCGCGGTGGCCGGGCTCGACAAGGTCGCGCTCGTGCTGGGCTCGGAGGGGCACGGCCTCTCCGAGCGATGGGAGCGCTCGGCTGCACGACGGGCGATCATCCCCATGCACGCCGGGGTCGACTCGCTCAACGTCGCCGCTGCCACCGCGGTGGCGTGCTACGTGACCGCGCGCCGGAGCCGCTGAGGCCCGTCGGTCCCGGACGCGTCAGGCCTCGAACGCCTCCGGCCGCGCCACCCGGACGACCTCGCCCACGACGATGACCGCCGGCGGCCGGACGGCCTCGGTCACCAGCCGGTCCGCCAGCGAGCCCAACCTCGCCAGCACGGTGCGCTCGGTCGGCATCGAGCCGTCGCACACAACGGCGACGGGGGTCTCGGCCGACCGGCCACCGGCCAGGAGCGCCTTCGCGATCGCGGGCGCGTTCTCGACCGCCATCATGAGCACCAGGGTGCCCTTCAATCGCGCCACGGCGTCCCAGTCGGTCAGCGAGTCGGGGTGGCCGGGCGGCAGGTGACCCGAGATGACGGTGAAGTCGTGGACGATGCCGCGGTGGGTGACCGGCAGGCCCGCGAGCCCGGGCACCGAGACCGGCGAGGTGAGCCCCGGGATCACCGTCACCGCCACACCGGCCTCCCGGCACGCGATGACCTCCTCGTAGCCGCGGCCGAAGACGAAGCTGTCGCCACCCTTGAAGCGCACGACCCGCTGACCCGAAAGCGCCCGCTCGACGATGACCCGGTTGATCTCCTCCTGGGCGGCGGAGCGGCCACGCGGCAGCTTGGCGACGTCGACCAGCTCGACGTCGGCGGGCAGGTCGGAGAGGAGCTCGCGCGGCGCGAGCCGGTCGGCGACGACCACGTCGGCCTCCATCAGGGCGCGCCGGCCGGCCACGGTGATCAGCTCGGGGTCGCCCGGGCCACCGCCCACGAGGGTGACCCCCGGCGTCTGCGTTCGGTGGCGCCGCGAGGCGAGCGACCCCTCCCGCAGGCTCTCGACCACGGCGTCGCGGATCGCGGCGGAGCGGCGTGGGTCACGGTTGCCGAGCACCGCCACGGTGACGTCGTCGTGCCGCCCCGAGGCAGGCGTCCAGGCGGTGGCGCGGGTGGCGTCGTCGGAGCGGACGCAGAAGATCCGGCGCTCCTCGGCCGCCTCGGAGACCGCCTCGTTGACCTCGGCGTCGGCGGTGGCGGCGATGACGTACCACGCTCCATCGAGCACGTCGGCCGCGAAGCGCTGAGCGAGCCAGGTCAGCTCCGCGGCGCCCGCGAGCCCCTCGATCGCCGGCGTGACCTCCGGCGAGACCACGACGACGTCGGCGCCAGCTGCGAGAAGGGCCGGAACGCGCCGCTGGGCGACGTGTCCGCCGCCCACGACCACGACCTTGCGGCCGGTGAGAATGAGCCCCGAAGGGTACGGCGTCGGATGGGTCACGCGGTCATTCTTCCGCCAGCCCGCAGGCCGTCGCTGGCCGGGGGTCACGCCTCGGACTACCGTCGACGGCGAGACGCCCGACCCACCGCCCGACCCACCGCCGTACGAAAGAGGAGAGACCATGCTGGATCGCCAGGCCGCCCCCAACCCCTACGACCATCTGCCCGCGCTGCCGTCGTTCAGCGTCACCAGCGACGACGTCACCGAGGGCCGGCCCCTCGCCGACGCGCAGTCCTACGACGGCGGCAACGCCTCGCCGCAGCTCTCCTGGTCGGGCGCCCCGGAGGGCACCAAGAGCTACACCATCACCTGCTTCGACCCGGACGCCCCGACGCCGAGCGGCTTCTGGAACTGGGTGCTGGTCGACGTACCGGCCGACGTCACGAGCCTGCCCGCCGGGATCGGCCCGGGCGACCTGCCCGGCAACGCCTTCATGGTGCGCAACGACTACGGCGCCCAGGAGTTCGGCGGCGCTGCCCCGCCGGAGGGCGACATGCCGCACCGCTACTACTTCGCCGTGTACGCCGTGACCGAGGACTCCCTCGGCGTCGACGCGGGCGTCTCGCCGGCCGTCGTCTCCTTCAACCTGGTCTTCAAGTCCGCGGCACGCGGGCTGTTGATGGGCACCTACCAGCGCTGAGAGGGCCGAATCGCACCCGAGATCCGCCGTACCTCTTGTGTCTCGCGTCGCACAGGAGTTGCGTGTGTCCATGGCCGACAAGAACTCGAAGAAGGCCAGTGACCAGGACCTCGCGGCGCCCGGGCCCGACCGGATCCGGAACATCGTCCTGGTCGGGCCCACCCAGTCCGGCAAGACCTCCCTGCTGGAGGCCCTGCTCGCCCGCACCGGCGCGGTCAACCGCGCCGGCTCCGTGGCGGACGGCACGACCGTCTCCGACTCCGAGGATTACGAGCGCGCCCACGGCCGCTCGGTCTCCCTCGCGGTCGCCCCGGTCGTGCATGACGGCGTCAAGGTCAACATCCTCGACACCCCCGGCTACGCCGACTTCGTCGGCGAGCTCCGGGCCGGCCTGCGCGCCGCCGACTGCGCGATCTTCGTCGTGGCCGCCAACGAGGGCATCGACGACGCCACCCGTCAGGTCTGGCGCGAATGCGCCGAGGCCGGCATGCCGCGCGCCATCGCCATCACCAAGCTCGACCACCCCCGCGCCGATCCCGAACGGGTGCTGGCCGAGGCTCGCGCGGCGTACGGCGAGAAAGTGGTGCCGGTCTACGTCTCCGCCGCCGACGGAAGCCTCGTCGGGCTCATCACAGGCGGCGCGTCCATCGAGGACGACCCGCGTCGCGGCGAGCTGATCGAGGCGGTCATCGAGGAGTCCGAGGACGAGTCGCTGATGGACCGCTACGTCGGCGGCGAGCCGATCGACGAGGACGTGCTCCTGGCCGACCTGGAGAAGGCGATCGCCCGGGCAACGCTCTTCCCGGTCCTCGGGGTCTGCGCCGCCAGCGGCGTCGGGCTGACCGAGCTCCTGGACCTCTGCGTCCGTGCCTTCCCCGCACCGAGCGAGCACATCGCGCCGGCGGCGTACACGACGCTGGGCAAACGGGCCGGCACCGTGGCCTGCGATCCGGCAGGCCCCCTCGTTGCCGAGGTTGTGCGCACCACGAGCGACCCCTACCTGGGCCGGGTCAGCATCGTCCGGGTCTTCTCCGGCACGCTCGGACCGGACGCCACGGTGCACGTCTCGGGCCACTTCGCCTCGTTCTTCGTCCCCGGGGCAGCTCGGACCAACGAGGACACCACCGGGTCGCCAGGCGCGCACCAGGAGCATGACGAGGACGAGCGGATCGGGGCGCTGGCCTATCCGTTCGGCGCCGGGCAGGTGCCGGCCGCGCAGGTGATCGCCGGTGACATCGGGCTCATCGGGCGGCTCTCCCGGGCGGAGACCGGGGACACGCTCAGCAGCCCCGCCGCGCCGGTGGTGCTGCGGCCGTGGACCATGCCCGAGCCGCTGCTCCCGGTCGCGATCGAGGCCGCGAGCCGCTCCGACGAGGACAGGCTCTCCTCCGCACTGACCCGGCTGGTCGCCGAGGATCCCAGCCTCCGGGTCGAGCAGAGCCCGCAGACCGGCCAGCTGGTGCTCTGGGTGATGGGCGAGGCGCACGCCGAGGTCGCGCTCGAGCGGCTCCGGTCGCGCTACGGCGTCCAGGTCGAGCAGCGGTCGGTCGTCGTACCGCTGCGGGAGTGCTTCGCCGGCCCGTCGAAGGGCCACGGCCGGCACGTCAAGCAGTCCGGCGGACACGGCCAGTACGCGGTCTGCGACATCGAGGTCGAGCCGCTGCCCCAGGGCAGCGGCTTCGAGTTCGTCGACAAGGTCGTCGGCGGCTCGGTCCCCCGCAGCTTCATCCCCAGCGTGGAGAAGGGGGTGCTCCAGCAGATGCAGCGCGGGATCCGGCTGGGATATCCGCTGGTCGACCTGCGCGTCACGCTCCGCGACGGCAAGGCGCACAGCGTCGACTCCTCCGACATGGCGTTCCAGACCGCCGCGGCACTCGCCCTTCGCGAGGCCGCCGCGGCCTCAGCTGTCCATCTCCTCGAGCCGTACGACGCGGTCTCAGTACTGGTGCCCGACGACCTGCTCGGCGGCGTGATGAGCGACCTGTCGGCCCGGCGCGGGCGGCTGCTCGGCACCGAGCCGGCCGACGATGGGCGCAGCGTCGTGCGTGCCCATGTGCCGCAGCGGGAGCTGGTCCGGTACGCCATCGACCTGCGCGCCGCCACCCGCGGCGCCGGCACCTTCACCCGCGCCTTCGACCACTACGAGCCGATGCCCGAGGAGCTCGCGAAGGGAGTCCCACCCCGCGCCTGACGCCGAATCGGGGGTTATGGCCCGCCGAATCACCCGTTGTGGCCCACCGAATCAGCCCTCGTGGCCCGATTCGGGCGGCCACAACCCCCGACTCGGGCGGCCACAACCCCCGACTCGGCGGGCCATAGGTACCGATTCGCGCGGCCACAACCCCCGACTCGACGGGCCACAACCCCCGACTCGGCGGGCCATAGGTACCGACTCGGGTCAGTACGCCGGCGGGCCGTCGCTCGCGCGCTGCAGTAGCGTCGCGAAGTCGGTCGGCGCGGCGAACTCGTCCTCGACGAGGCGCCGGGCCGCGGCCGGGGCGGGCGTTCCGGGACCCGAGACGAGCGCGGCGAGCTCGGCCGCGGCCCGCTCGACGCGCTTGTGCAGCTCGTCGCTGGCCGTGCCGCCGCCGGCCGCGCCGAAGTCCTCGCTGGCCGCAAAGACCCCGGTCGGGACGACCACGGCGTGCAGGTAGGCGAAGAGCGGCCGAAGGGCGTGTTCGAGCACCAGGCTGTGGCGGGCGGTGCCCGCCGTGGCCGCGATCAGCACCGGCTTGCCGTCGAGCGCGCCGGTCTCCATGACGTCGAAGAACGTCTTGAACAGCCCCGAGTACGACGCCGAGAACACCGGTGTCACGACGACGAGCCCGTCGGCCCGGCGTACCGACTCGAGCGCCCCGGCCAGCTCGCCCCCGGCGAAGCCGGTCAGCAGGTTGTCGGCCAGCGCATGCGCGAGCGGGCGCAGCTCGACGTACTCGACGGCGACCTCCTCGCCGCGTGCGCCGATCGCCTGCTCGGTGGCCTCGCCCAGCAGGTCGGCGAGCAGCCGGGTCGAGGACGGGACGCTCAGTCCCGCCGAGACCACGACGATCCGGCGGGTCACAGCTCGCCCGCCGGAACAGCACCGGCCGCCGCGACCAGCGAGGCATGCGTGGGAGCGTCGGGCACGCCCGGCGCGCGGAGCTTGGCAAACTCCGCCCGCAGCGTCGGCAGGATCTCGCCGTACAGGTCGAGCTGCTCCAGCACCGTCTTCAGCGGCAGGCCGGCGTGGTCGAGGAGGAACAGCTGGCGCTGGTAGTCCCCGACGTACTCGCGGAAGCCCAGAGTGCGCTCGATGACCTGCTGCGGGCTGCCGACGGTCAGCGGCGTCGCCTCCGTGAAGTCCTCCAGCGACGGGCCGTGGCCGTAGACCGGCGCGTTGTCGAAGTAGGGCCGGAACTCGTTGATCGCGTCCTGGCTGTTCTTGCGCATGAAGAACTGCCCGCCGAGGCCGACGATCGCCTGGTCGGCGGTGCCGTGCCCGTAGCGCTCGAACCGCTGCCGGTAGAGCCGCACCATCTGCTCGGTGTGACTGGTGGGCCAGAAGATGTGGTTGTGGAAGAACCCGTCGCCGTAGTACGCCGCCTGCTCGGCGATCTCGGGGCTCCGGATCGACCCGTGCCAGACGAACGGAGCGACGCCGTCCAGCGGCCGCGGCGTGGAGGTGTAGCCCTGCAGCGGCGTGCGGAACCGGCCGCTCCAGTCGACGACGTCCTCGCTCCACAGCCGACGCAGCAGCGCGTAGTTCTCGATCGCCAGGTTGATGCCTTGGCGGATGTCCTTGCCGAACCACGGGTAGACGGGGCCCGTGTTGCCGCGGCCCATCATCAGGTCGACGCGCCCGTCGGTGAGGTGCTGGAGCTTCGCGTAGTCCTCGGCGATCAGCACCGGGTCGGTGGTGGTGATCAGCGTCGTCGAGGTCGACAGGATGATCCGCTCAGTCTGGGCGCCGATGTAGGCCAGCGTCGCCGTCGGGTTCGACGCGATGAACGGCGGGTTGTGGTGCTCGCCGGTGGCGAAGACGTCGAGGCCGATCTCCTCGGCCTTCTTCGCGATCTCGACCGTCGCCTTGATCCGCTCGTGCTCGGTCGGCGTCCGGCCCGTCGTCGGGTCGGTCGTCACGTCGCCGACGGTGAAGATCCCGAACTGCATGCCCATGTCGTTGCCCTTCCGGTTCGCGTCGCGGACCACGTTAGTTGAAACTTGAACTAATCTCGACAACCACCGCGACTCCCACGCTATTCCTGGCACACGTGCCCCGGCCTCACCGCACCGATCGGACCCCCGCGATCCCCGCAATGGCGGCGCGGACGGCGTCGTACTCGGCGAGCTCGACCTCGACCGTCAGCCTGCCCTTCCGCCCGACGAGCGGCGCCGGCGGCGCGACGATGTAGCCGTCCTCCCACTGCTGCAGGCTCGGGTAGACCTGCAGGGTCTCGGGATGGTGGTGCCACAGCCACGCCAGATGCGCGCAGAGTACGGCGTCGACCTCGTCCTCGACGGCGTCCAGCGCGCTCTGCGTCCCGGCGGCAGCCACCCGGTCGCGCAGCCGCGACCAGTCGGCGCTGCCGGCGAGCCGCAGCGGCTCGAGCGACTCCAGGTGCCCGAGAAGCTGGGCGAAGACCGGCCGGCGGACGTCGAACCCGTATCGACCCTTGTAGGTCAGCCGGGCCTGCAGCCCGAAGAGGGCGACCATCGCCGGGTGCGGGTAGACCTCGATGCACGCCGGGAAGTCGACGCTGCCGCGGTGGGTCGGCGCGACCTGCCAACCGAGACGCCGTGCGAGCCCCTCGGCGCGCGGCGGGTTCATCCAGGGCCGGCCACGGTTGCTGGTGTGGGCACCGACCTTGAAGGCGCCGTACGCGCGAGCGATGGCGGTCTCGGCCGCACGCTGACCGGTCTCGTTCGGCACGATCAACGGGGCATCGACGCCGGCGACGACGACCCGGCCGGGCAACTCGGTGAGCCACGCGGCGATCTCGTCGTCGGTGCGCACCGTCGCGCTGGCGACCAGTGCACCGGCGTCGTCCACCGCGGCCAGCCCCGTCCGCCCCGCACCCGTTGCGCTCCAGGCCAGGTCGATGCCGACGTACACACGCTCCACGCCGTCACCCTAGCGACGCCGCTGCTAGCGTCCTTGGCATGCCCGCGAAGGACCCCGTAGTTGTCTCGGCACACCGCTGCGGTGCCGGCGACGACGTCGCCGGGCAGAACGGCCTGCATGCGCTCGAGCACTCGCTCGCGCTCGGGGTCGACTACATCGAGTTCGACGTACGCCGCCTGCCCGACGGCCGGCTGGTCGTCTCCCACGACGTGCCGGGCGAGGGCCTCGACCTCATCGAGTACGACGCGGTGCTGACCGCTCTGGACGGCCGCGCGGGCGCGCACATCGACCTGAAGACCGAGGGCTGCGAGCTTGAGGTCGTCCGACGGGCGCTGGAGGTCCTGCCCGCCGACCGGATCGTGGCCACCACCGGCTCCGAGGCGGGCTGCCGCGCCCTGGTCGAGTTCGCCCGCGCCGAGGGGCTCCCCCTGCGCGTCGGCCTCTCCCTCGGCCCCAACGTCAAGGGGCTCACCCCGTGGCGCGCCGTACTCTTCCTGCGCCGACAGCTCTTCCCCACCGCCCGGCTGGCGGCCTCGGGGGCGAACGTCGTCTGCGCCCAGCACTGGCTGGCCGCCCTCACCCTGCGCCGGTTCGCGCGCCGCCGCGGCCTCGACCTGCTGGTCTGGACGGTCGACTCCCCCACCGAGCTGCGCTGGTGGCTGCGGCCCGGCCGGGCCTGGATGGTCACCACCAACCATCCCGACCGCGCACTGAGCTTCGAGCATCGACGACGCCGACGGGATTTGGCGCGCCCGTAACCCGGCATTCGCCGTAGCCGCCCCGTCGGCCATTACCGTCCGGCGCGACACGCCGAACGGGAACGAGGGGGCCACGTTGGGGAAGTCGCCGGTGCTCGTCTCCGCCCACCGTTGCGGTGCCGGAGACGACAAGGCCGCGGAGAACGGTCTGCGCGCGCTGCACGCCTCGGTGGAGATGGGCGCGGACTACATCGAGTTCGACGTCCAGCGGCTGCCGGACGGCGAGTTCGTCATCGCCCACGACCTTCCCCACGACGACGGCGTCGAGCTGCTGGGCTACGAACGCATCCTGCGCGCCGTCGCCGGCCGCGTCGGCGCGCACATCGACCTGAAGTTCGACTCCCCGGAGTATCTCTACGACGATTCGGCGCTGCCCTACGAGGTCGACGCCGTGCGCACCGCGATCGACATCCTCGGCGGCCCGGAGCGGATCGTGGTGACCACCAACCACGTGCACAGCGTCCGCGCGCTGCGCGACTGGGCCGACCGGCGCGGCATCTCGCTCAAAGTCGGCCTCTCCCTGGGCCGGTCGACGAAGGGGATGTCGTGGAGCGAGTCCCTCGCCGTACGCCGCGGCGAGCTCTTTCCGGACCGGATCATGGCGTCCTCGGGCGCCAACGTCGTCTGCGTCCACCACGCGCTGGCGACCCTCAACGTCGCGCGCTGGGCGCGGGCCAACGGGCTGCCGATGCTGGTCTGGACCGTGGACGACGGCCCGCACCTGCGCAGCTGGCTGCGCCCGGGGGCAGCCTGGATGGTGACCTCCAACCACCCCCGGCTCGCCCTCTCGCTCCGCACGTCCTGAGCCGCCCTGACAGACTGCGCCTGTGACCACCACGATCGAGACCGACGAGCACCTCGGCGCGCCGTACACCGCCGAGAGGATCACCCTGCCCGACGACCACGAGGGGCCGGCCGTGGCCACCCTGGTCAAGCTGGCCGCGCCGGCGCAGACCGCGGGGCCCACCACCAGAGCGGTCCTGCACGTGCACGGCTTCGCCGACTACTTCTTCCAGACCGAGTACGCCGAGTGGTGGACCGCTCGGGGGTACGACTTCTACGCGATCGATCTCAGCAAGTACGGCCGCTCGATGCTGCCGCACCAGACGCCGAACTACACCACCGACCTGCGTGACTACTTCCCCGAACTCGACGAGGCGTGGGCCCGGATCACCGAGCGCGACGGTCACACCGAGGTGATCGTGAGCGCGCACTCGACCGGCGGCCTCACCACGCCGCTGTGGGCCGACGCCCGCAGGCCGGCGCAGCTGACCGGCATGTTCCTCAACTCACCGTGGTTCGACCTGCAGGGACCCGCGGTGATGCGCACGGTGGTCTCGCCGGTGGTCAAGCAGCTCGGCCGCGTGCAGCCGATGCGGGTGATCCCTCGTGCGGTGAGCGGCCTCTACACGCGCTCGCTGCACGTGTCCCACGAGGGCGAGTGGGACTTCAGCCTGGTCTGGAAGCCTGTGGAGTCGTTCACCGTCTACGCCGGCTGGCTGCGCGCGGTCCGCAACGGCCAGGCGACCCTCCACGCAGGCCTCGACGTGGCGGCGCCCGTGCTGGTGCTCTCCTCGGACGCGTCCGGCCACTCCGAGGAGGTGGACGAGACCGTGCATGGCACCGACATCGTGCTCGAGGTGCCGCAGATCCGGAAGTGGGCCACCGCCGTCGGCCCGCACGTCACCTACGTGGCCGTCAAGGGCGCCCGGCACGACGTGATCCTCTCCCGGCCCGAGGTCCGGGCGCGGGCCTACACCGAGCTCGACCGCTGGTTGCGCGCCTACGTCGAGTAGGCGCCGGCGAGGAGCCCGGGTCAGGCCTCCGGGGCGTCGGGCTCCGTCGTCCCCGCGGCCGTCCCCGCGGCCGTCCCCGCGGCAGTGCTCGGGGCCAGGCCGGTGGCCTGGCTGGCGCCCTCGGCCTCGGCGATCGCCTCCTTCACGGCCTCGTCGGCCTCCGAGGAGCCACGGCCGATCTCTGCCGCGGGGGCGCCCATGTCCACCCGCTTGAAGTTGCCGGCGGCCTTGGGCGGCACGCCGAGAGCCTCGGTGAGCGTGGAGCCCAGACCCTCGATGGTCTTGGTGAACTCCGAGGGCAGGATCCAGAGCTTGTTGGCGTCGCCCTGGGCGATCTGGGGCAGCAGCTGGAGGTATTGGTACGCCAGCAGCGCCTGGTCGGGCTGACCGTCGTGGATGGACTGGAAGACCGTCTGGATCGCCTGGCCCTCACCCTGGGCCCGCAGGATCGAGGCCTCCCGATCGGCCTGCGCCGCCAGGATCCGCGCCTCTCGGGCACCCTCGGCGTTGAGGATCGCCGACTGCTTGTTGCCCTCCGCGCTCAGGATCGCCGACTGGCGCTCACCTTCGGCCTGCAGGATCGCGGCGCGCTTGTCGCGGTCGGCGCGCATCTGCTTCTCCATGGCGTCCTTGATGGAGCCCGGCGGCTCGATCGACTTGATCTCGACCCGCTTGACCTTCAGGCCCCACCGGGCGGTGTCGATATCGAGGACGGCGGAGAGCTGGCTGTTGATCGCCTCACGGCTGGTCAGCGTCTTCTCCAGGTCCATGCCGCCGACGATGTTGCGCAGCGTCGTCATCGTCAGCTGCTCGACCGCGGTGATGTAGTTCGCGATCTCGTAGGTGGCGGCGATCGGATCGGTCACCTGGAAGTAGAGCACCGTGTCGATCGAGACCGTCAGGTTGTCCTGCGTGATCATGCCCTGCGGCGGGAACGAGACCACCTGCTCGCGCATGTCGATGATGTAGCGGACCCGGTCGACGAACGGCGTGATGACGTTGAGGCCGGGCGAGAGCGTGCCCTTGTACTTCCCGAACCGCTCCACGATCCCTGTGCGGGCCTGGGGGACGATCCGGACCGACTTGGCCAGGGTCACGATCACGAAGAGCGCGAGGATGGCGACGATGATGAACGCGGCCTGTACCACTTAGATCTCCTTGAGCATGGGGTGGACGTACGCGATGGCGCCCTTGATGAGCAGGACCTCCACCGTCGTACCGGGCTCGATCACCAGGGTCGAGTCATAGGGCTCGGCGGTCCACTGCTCACCGCCGATGATCAGCTGACCGGGGTGCCCTGCGCTGATTGTGCCCTCGGTCTGCGCCTGTAAACCCACGAGTCGATCAGGTCCGAGTCGCAGCTCCGGGCCGCGGTGCAGGCGCGCGAGCAGCGGCGGCCGGATGACGCCGAGCCCCGAGATGGAGACGACGAGGGCCACGATCGCTTCCAGGATCCAGCTGTCGAACGGCACCGCCACGATCGTCGCCGCCAGGCAGCCGGCAGCGAGCATGAGGAAGATCAGGTCCAGGCTGAACATCTCCAAGATGGCCAGCAAGACCGCCGCACCGAGCCAGACCACCCAGTCCATACCCACAGACTATCCACCGGCCCATCGGCCGGTGGCAGCGTCAGCTCACCGTCGGCGTGTACGGCGCCGCGCGGTGTAGCGGCCGTCGGCCTGCTCCAGCGTCAGCGGCATCGCGAAGGTGGTGGAGAGGTTCTGCTCGGTCAACGTCGATTCGGCCAGGCCCTGCGCGACGATCGTGCCGCGCCGGATCATCAGCACGTGGCTGAAGCCCGGCGGGATCTCCTCGACGTGGTGGCTGACGAGCACGGTCGCCGGCGAGTCGGGGTCGTAGGCGAGCGTCGACAGCGTCGAGACCAGGTCCTCGCGGCCGCCGAGATCGAGTCCGGCGGCGGGCTCGTCGAGCAGCAGCAGCTCGGGGTCGGCCATCAGCGCACGGGCGATCTGCACCCGCTTGCGCTCGCCCTCGGACAGCGTGCCGAAGGTGCGCTCGGCCAGGTGGGAGATGCCGATCTCGACCAGGAGGGACTCGGCGCGCCCGTGGTCGACCTCGTCGTACTGCTCGTTCCACCGGCCATAGACGCCGTACGACGCGGTCACGATGACGTCGCGGACGCTCTCGTCGTTCGGGATCCGCCCGGCGAGCGCGGCGCTGGTGATGCCGACACGGGGGCGGATCTCGGAGAGGTCGACGCGGCCGAGCCGTCCCCCCAGCACGTCGACGGTGCCGCTGGTCGGGTGCATCTGGGCCGCGGCGAGCTGCAGGAGGGTGGTCTTGCCGGCACCGTTGGGGCCGAGGATCACCCATCGCTCATCCTCCTCGACCGTCCACGAGACCTGGTCGAGCAGGAGGCTCTGGCCGCGGCGGACAGTGACGTCGGAGAGCTCGATCACGGCGGCCATGGGGGTCACCCTATCGACCGCCGTACAGTTGGCGGACGTGACCCTGGACGCCCTCGATACCGCGCCCGTCACGCTCCGGATGGCGTGGTGGCTGACGTCGTGGCTGCGCGGCGAGACGGTCACCGATCTGCTGCTCGACGCGGTCATCGGCCACGACGCCACGCACACGACGGCGACCGCGGCGATCGGCGGCCCGGAGGCCGCCGAGACGCTGGTCACCGGCCTGGGCCGGCTCCGCGCCGAGGGCGCCTCCATGGCCGGCATCGCGATCCCCGCCGAGGGCGATCCCATCGGCCTCGGCGGCCCCGCGGCGTTCAATGCCGCTGCCCTGGAGGCGGGAGAGGCAGTGGTGACCGATGCCGGCTTCGGGCTGGTCCCCAGCCGGGTCGGCGCCGTCGTGACGTGGTCGGTGCTGCCCGCCGCCCGCCGGCAGCTCCCCGACGTCGGCGAGGCCGACCGCGCGCTGCGGCAGGCGCTCGTGGAGACGGCCACCAGGCTCGGCGAGCTCGACGTCGCGCGATGGCGCCCCGAGGTCGCCGACGCGATCCTCAACCTGCGCCACAGGCCGGCGCTGCGCGGCGCACCCGGTACGCCGCAGCGCTGCGTCGACCTCGCGGCACGCGGTCTCCAGGCGCGCGACATCGTCGCCCTCGCCCTCGAGGACGAGGGCGCGGCGGTCTCCGCCTCCGAGATGGCGGCACGCCGCGACGCGCTGCTCCCCCTCGACCGTGCGGCCCGCCGCGCGCTCACCGCCGCCGGATCGCCCGAGGCGTGGCCGTCCTGAGTCGTGCCCCGCGCCCGAGGCGATAGCCTCTGCGTGCGATGGCTGACGCACCCACCGACACCCTGCTCATCACGCTGACCGGTCGCGACCGGCCGGGCGTGACGTCCTCGACCCTGGCGACCCTGGCGCTGGCCGGGGTGGACGTGGTCGACCTGGAGCAGATCGTGCTGCGCCGCCGGCTGGTGCTCGGCCTGCTGGTCACCGCGCCGCCCGACGAGATCGCCGTCGAGGCGCTGCGCACGGCGATCGAGGAGACGGCGCGGGCGCTCGACATGAGCGTGGAGATCGAGCGCGGCAGCGGCGACACACCCCGCCGAGCCCGGCAGCGCGCCCACGTCACCGTGCTCGGGACGCCGCTGAAGGCCGCCTCGATGGGCGCGATCACGCGCCGGATCGCCAGCGCGGGCGGGAACATCGACCAGATCGTGCGGCTGGCGCGCTACCCCGTCACCGCCTTCGAGCTGCACGTCTCCGGCGCGGACCCGTCCGTACTGCAGGTCGCACTGGCCGCCGAGGCCGCCGCGCAGGGCATCGACATCGCCGTACAGCCCGCGAACCTGGTGCGGCGCGGCATGCGGCTGCTCGTGATGGACGTCGACTCGACCCTGATCCACGGCGAGGTCATCGAGATGATCGCCGCCCATGCCGGCTACGAGGCCGAGGTGGCCGCGGTCACCGAGGCGGCCATGCGCGGCGAGCTCGACTTCGAGCAGTCGCTGCGCGCCCGGGTGAAGTACCTCAAGGGCGTGCCGGCCTCGGCCCTCGACTCCGTCTACGACGCCATCGAACTCAACCCCGGCGCCCGGACCATGGTGCGCACGCTGCGCCGGCTCGGCTACCGGTTCGCGATCGTGTCGGGGGGCTTCTCCCAGATCACCGACCGGCTCGCCGCGGACCTGGGCATCCACTTCGCCCGGGCCAACGAGCTCGAGATCGTCGACGGCGTACTGACCGGCGAGGTCGTCGGCGCGGTGGTCGACCGGGCCGGCAAGGCTCGTGCGCTCCGGGAATTCGCCGCGGAGCTCGGCCTGCCCGACGAGGCCACCGTCGCGATCGGCGACGGCGCCAACGACCTCGACATGCTCGCCGCGGCAGGCCTCGGCGTGGCCTACAACGCCAAGCCGGCGGTCCGGTCGGCCGCCGACACCACGGTCAACGTCCCCTACCTCGACACGATCATGTATCTCCTGGGCATCACCCGCGAGGAGATCGAGGCGGCCGACGCCGAGGCCGGCATCGTGACGCCCGCTCCGCCGATCTGAGCTTCGCCTCAGCCGCGGCCCACGTGGAACGCCCGCAGCCGCGCGGCGCCCTCCTCGAGATCGGCCCAGTCGCCGTCGTACTCGAAGACGGCCGCGGCCGCCGTCGGGTATCCGCCCAGGGCGATCTCGTTGCCGGCCTCCTCGTCGCCGTCGCCGTCGTCGAGGAGCTGCACGAGGTAGCTGATGGTCGGGTTGTGCCCGATCAGGATGAGCGAGTCGATGCCGTCGTCGATGTCGCGCACCAGATCGAGGGCAGCGTCCGTCGAGGCCGCGTAGAGCCCCTCGTCGTACTCCGCGACGGAGAGGTCCCACCCTCCACCGGTGGCGACGTCCTCCCACGTCTCCGAGGTGCGCGCCGCTGCGGAGACGAGCGCGTAGTCGGGTGTGAACCCCCGCGCGGCGAGCCAGCGGCCGGTGTCGGCGGCGTCGGCGTGGCCACGCTCGGTGAGGACCCGGGCGTGGTCCGTGGGGGCGGAGGCCTCGGCCTTCGCATGGCGCATGATCACCAGGGTCCTCATGCCGCCAGCCTAGAGCTTGGAGCGAGCTGTGACCCGCCTATGCGCCCATTGCGTGATAGCCGCCGTCCACGTGCACGATCTCGCCGGTGGTGGCCGGGAAGAAGTCCGAGAGCAGGGCACACACGGCCTTGGCGGTCGGGGTCTGGTCGGTGTTGTCCCAGCCCAGCGGCGAGCGCGAGGCCCACATCGCGTCGAGCTCCTCGAATCCCGGGATCGCCTTCGCCGCGAGCGTGCGCAGCGGACCGGCGGAGACGAGGTTGACGCGGATCCCCTCGGGGCCGAGGTCGCGCGCCAGGTAGCGCGCGGTCGACTCCAGACCCGCCTTGGCCACGCCCATCCAGTCGTACGCCGGCCATGCCACCGTCGCGTCGAAGGTCAGCCCGACGACGCCGGCGCCCTGGGAGAGCAACGGCTTGGTGGCCATCGCCAGGCTCTTCAGCGAGTACGCCGAGACCTGGACGGCCTGCGCGACGTCCTCCCACGGGCCCTGGAGGAACTTCCCGCCGAGCAGCGTCTCGGGGTTGCCGTACGCGATCGAGTGCACCACCCCGTCGAGGCCGTCGACGTGCTCGCGCACCGCATCCGCCAGTCCGTCGAGGTGCTCGGCGTTGGTCACATCCAGATCCAGCACTGGCGGCTCGACGGGGAGCCGCTTCGCGATCCGCTTGGTGATCGAGAGAGCGCGCCCGAAGTTGGAGATCAGCACGGTCGCGCCCTGCTCCTGCGCGACGCGGGCGACCGCGAAGCCGATCGAGGAGTCCATCGTGACCCCGGCCACGAGGATGCGCTTGCCGTCGAGGAGTCCCATGTTCTTGCCTTTCGGAGGGGCGGGTCGGTGGAGCAGGGGTGGGTCAGTGGTCAGTGGCCCATGCCGAGGCCACCGTCGACCGGGATGACCGCCCCGGTGACGTAGGCCGCACCGTCGCCGGCCAGCCAGGTCACGGCGGAGGCGACCTCCTCGGCTCCGGCGTAGCGGCCGAGGGGGACCTGCTGCTTGATGGCGTTCTTCTGCTCGTCGGTGAGCACGTCGGTCATGTCGGTGGCCACGAAGCCTGGAGCCACGACGTTGGCGGTGATGCCCCGCGAGCCCAGCTCACGGGCCAGCGAGCGGGCGAGGCCGACGAGGCCGGCCTTCGACGCCGCGTAGTTGGTCTGCCCGGCGCTGCCGAGCAGGCCGACCACCGAGGAGACGAAGATCAGGCGGCCCCGGCGCAGCCGCAGCATCCCCTTCGCGGCCCGCTTCGCCAGCCGGTACGACGCGGTGAGGTTGGTCTCGACCACCGAGGACCAGTCCTCCTCCGACATCCGCAGGATCAGGGTGTCCTTGGTGATCCCGGCGTTGGCGACGAGGATCTCGACCGGCCCGTGGGCGGCCTCGGCGGCGGCGTACGCGGCCTCGACCTGCTCGGAGTCGGTGATGTCGCAGCGCACGTCGAGCGCCCCTTCGGGCGCGCCACCGTTGCGGGTGGTGACGGCGACCTTGTCGCCCTGGGCGAGGAACGCCTCGGCGATGGCCCGGCCGATGCCGCGGTTGCCGCCGGTGACGAGGACGGATCGGGGCTCGCGCGCAGTCTGGTCAGTCACGTTCGGTGACGCTAGCGCTTACCGCTCGGTACGACGAATCATTCGTCGTCCTCGAGACGGAAGCCCAGCTTCATGCTGACCTGGAAGTGCTCGACCTGGCCGTCCTTGACCTGGCCGCGCACCCCGGTGACCTCGAACCAGTCGAGGTGGCGCAGCGTCTTCGAGGCCCGCTCGATGGCGTTGGTGATCGCGGCGTCGATGCCGTCCGGCGACGTGCCGACGACCTCGGTGACGCGGTAGGTGCGGTTGGTCATGGTGCCTCCCGGGTGCGGTCTGGGAAACCCACCCTATCGGCGTAGGATCGATTCATGGCCAGGGCCCGAGGCGAGCAGCCGATCAGGATCACGACGGCGGGCACGAGCCGCAACGAGGAGATCGCCGCGCGACAGAAGCGCTACATCGTCTCGATGTCCATTCGGTCGGTGTGCTTCATCGGGGCCGTGATCGCCGGCCTGAACCACATCACCTGGCTCTGGCCCATCCTGATCGCCGCGGCCATCGTGCTGCCGTACGTCGCGGTCGTGGCCGCGAACGCCGCCCACACCAAGGGCGACGACTTCACCCTCAACGACTCCCCCTTCGGTCGCCCCGAGCTGCGCGGCGGCAAGGGCCAGCACTGATGCAGCCCGATATCTGCTCGGCCAAGGGCTGCACCGCGCCCGCGACGTGGCAGCTGCTGTGGAACAACCCGCGCCTCCACACGCCGGAGCGCCGCAAGGTGTGGCTCGCATGCGACGACCACAAGGGCTCGCTCGGCGAGTTCCTCGGCGCGCGCGGCTTCCTCAAGGACGTCGTCGCGCACGAGCCGGGCGGCGAGGGCTAGCGGGCCTCCGCGAGGCGCGGCTAGCCGCCGATCGCCGACATCGGGCGGTCGGGCTGCAGGAAGCCGTCGTCGTCGATCCCGTGCCCGGCCTTCTTGCCGGCCATCGCGCGGACCCAGCGGTCGGCCAGCTCCTCGTCGGTCGCACCGGCGCGCAACGGACCGCGCAGGTCGGACTCGCTGCGGGCGAACAGGCAGTCGCGCACCTGTCCGTCGGCCGTCAGCCGGACCCGGTCGCAGTCGCCGCAGAAGGGGCGCGTCACCGAGGCGATCACGCCGACCGACCCGGTCGCGATGCCGTCGTCGCCGACGACGGACCACAGCTCAGCCGGGGCGCTGCCGCGCGGCTCCGCGGCGGGCACGAGGGTGAACTCCTTGGTCAGCCGGTCGAGGATCTCGTCGGCGGTCACCATCTGCTCGCGCGACCAGCCGTGCTGGGCGTCCAGCGGCATCTGCTCGATGAAGCGCAGCTGGTAGCCGTGGCGCAGCGCCCACTCCAGCAGCTCGGGCGCCTGGTCGTCGTTGACGTCGCGCAGCAGCACGGCGTTGACCTTGATCGGACCCAGACCTGCCGCGGCGGCCGTCGCCAGCCCGTCGAGTACGTCGTGCAGCCGGTCGCGGCGCGTGAGGGTCGCGAAGGTCTCGGGGCGCACGGAGTCGAGCGAGACGTTGACGCGGTCGAGGCCGGCCTCGGCCAGCGGCGCCGCGAGATGGGTCAGGCCGAGGCCGTTGGTGGTGATCGAGAGCTCTGCCTTCGGGGCAGCCCGGCGTACTCGCTCGACGATGCCGACCAGCCCGCGCCTGACCAGCGGCTCACCCCCGGTGAAGCGGACCTCGGTGACGCCGAGCCGCTGCACGGCCACCGTGACGAGCCGCACCACCTCGTCGTCGCTCAGGACCTGCTCCCCCGGCAGCCACTCCAGGCCCTCGGCGGGCATGCAGTATTGGCAGCGCAGGTTGCACCGGTCGGTCAGCGAGACTCTCAGGTCGCTCGCCACGCGCCCGAAGCGGTCGATCAGCCGGAGTGCCTCCATGGGGCCAGCATAGGTGCACCGATTCCGAGGGGCGCGGACCAGGCGCGTAGCCTCATCGCGTGCGGTCGTTCAAGTTCCTCCTCAGCCGCCGCTGGGTGCTCTTCTTCCTCGCTGTGGTGGTGCTGGCCTACGGCACGTGGTGGCTGGGCGAGTGGCAGTTCCACCGGCTGGAGTCACGCCGGCACACCAACACGGTCGTGCGGACCAACGAGGCGATGGCCCCGGTGCCCGTGGCCCAGCTGCTCTCGACCGCCCGCACGCCCGACGCCAGCATCGAATGGCGCCGCGTCACGGCGACCGGACACTACGACGCCGCGGACACGTACGTGTGGCGCTACCTGACCGACGACGAGTCCGATCCAGGCGTCGACGAGGTCGTCCCCTTCGTGACGACCTCCGGTACGACGCTGCTGGTCGACCGCGGCTGGGTCTCCTCCAACGACCCGACCCGGCTCCCGGCGAACGCGCCCGCGCCACCCGCCGGCCAGGTCACCGTGGTCGGCTGGGTGCGCCAGAACGGCACCGGCGACTCCACCGTCGTCGCCCAGCAGGGGTTCCGCGCGCTCTCGTCGGTCACCCTGGGCCCGGCGATCCACCAGACGGTCTACGGCGGCTTCGTCAACCTCCAGACCGAGAACGGCGCCACCCCCGCCAACCTGGGCCAGGTCGACCTCCCCCAGCTCAACGACGGCCCGCACTTCTTCTACGGGGTGCAGTGGTGGTTCTTCGGGGTGCTGGCCATCGTCGGGTTCTTCTACCTGCTCTACGACGAGTGGCTGACCCTGGGCAAGGCCGAGGCGGGCGACGAGGAGGGCGCCAAGCGCCTCGCCGAGCGCCAGGCCAACCAGGCCGACCGCAAGCAGCGCACCGCGACCAAGGTCAGGCAGCGTCAGGCCGTCCGCGCGGCCTACAAGGCGGCGTACGAGAAGGAGAAGGCGGAGAACTCCCGCTGACTTCTCGCTGAGCTCCCGACGGCTCAGCCCGCCTGCTGGGCGAACTGGGTGTGGTAGAGGTCCGCGTAGAGCCCGCCTCGCGCCAGCAGGGCCTCGTGGCTGCCGCGCTCGACCACCCGCCCGTCGTCGATCACGAGGATCTCGTCCGCGCCCCGGATCGTCGAGAGCCGGTGGGCGATCACGAGCGACGTTCGGCCGTGCAGCGCCTGGTCCAGCGCGGCCTGAACGGCGGCCTCCGACTCGCTGTCGAGGTGGGCCGTCGCCTCGTCGAGGACGACGATGTTCGGCGCCTTCAGCAGCAGGCGCGCGATCGCCAGCCGCTGCCGCTCTCCTCCCGAGAGTCGGTAGCCGCGGTCGCCCACGACCGTGTCGAGTCCGTCGGGGAGCGCCGAGACCAGCTGGGCGATCCGTGCCGCCTCCAGCGCCGCCCACAGGTCTGCCTCGTCGGCGTCCGGGCGGGCGTAGAGCAGGTTGGCACGGATGGTGTCGTGGAACATGTGCGCGTCCTGGGTCACGTAGCCGACGGTGTCCTCGAGCGACTGCAGGGTCGCCTCGCGCACGTCGACCCCGCCCACGCGCACCGATCCCGCCGAGGTGTCGTACAGGCGCGCGACGAGGTGGGTGATCGTCGTCTTGCCCGCCCCCGACGGGCCGACGAGTGCGACCATCCGCCCCGCCTCGACGGTGAAGGAGATGTCGTGCAGGACCTCGCCGTGCGGTCGCGACTCCTTCCGGCTGACCACCTCCAGCGAGGCCAGCGAGACCTCGTCCGCGGACGGGTAGGTGAAGGCCACGTCCTCGAAGGCGACCGTCGCGGCGTCGGTGGGGAGCACGACCGCGTGCGGCTGCTCCTGGATGAGCGAGGGCAGGTCCAGGACCTCGAAGACACGCTCGAAGGAGACCAGCGCCGTCATCACGTCGATGCGGACGTTGGACAGGCTCTGCAGCGGACCGATCAGGCGCAGCAGGAGGAGCCCCAGGGCGCTGAGCGTGCCGAGGGTGACGTGGCCGCGGATGACGAGGTAGCCGCCGACGCCGTAGACCAGTGCGGTCGCCAGTGCGGGCACGAGCTGCATGGCGATGGTGAAGACGCGGGTCAGCAGGGAGATCCGTACGCCGAGGTCCCGGACGACGCCGGCCTTGTCGGCGATCCGGGCGTCCTCCTCCTCGCGGCGGCCGAAGAGCTTCAGGAGCATGGCGCCGCCGACGTTGAAGCGCTCGGTCATCAGGTTGCCGAGGTCGGCGTTGCCGTTCATCTGCGCGCGGGTGAGCCCGGCGAGGTGTGCGCCGACCCAGCGCGAGGTGACCAGCAACAGCGGGAAGAGCGCCAGGCACAGCAGCGTCACCTGCCAGCTGAGCGTCAGCATCGTCGCCCCGACCACGAGCACCGAGATCACGTTGGCGACGGTGTTGGAGAGCGTCGAGGTGAACGCGCGCTGGGCGCCGATGACGTCGTTGTTCAGCCGACTGACCAGGGCACCGGTCTGGGTGCGGGTGAAGAACGCCAGCGACTGGCGCTGGACGTGGGCGAAGACCTTGGTGCGCAGGTCGAAGATCAGCCCCTCGCCGATGCGCGAGGAGAGGTACCCCGTTCCGACACCGAGCAGGGCGTCCAGGACGGCGGCCAGACCCATCGCGACGGCCAGCCACACGACCAGCCGCACGTCGCCCCGCAGGATGCCGTCGTCCACGACCCACTTGGTCAGCAGGGGCGTGACCACCACCAGGCCGGCGTCGATCACGGTCAGGCCCAGGAAGCCCGCGATCAGACGGCGGTGCGGCCCGGCGAAGGCCAGGACCCGCCGTACCGTGCCGCGCGCGAGTCGCCGGTCGAGGATCCCGCGGTCGGAGCGCAGATTGCGGTAGACACCGCCCATTCCCAGATTGCCCGACATGGGGCCAAGGCTAGATCCGCGCCCGCCCCCTCAGTACGCGCGCCCCGGATTGAGGATGCCGTCGGGGTCGAAGGCCGCCTTGACCCGATGCATCAGCGCCCGTTCGACCGGCCCGATCTGGTGCTCGACGTGGCCGAACTTCAGCGAGCCGATGCCGTGCTCCCCCGACACGGTGCCGCCGAGGGCGAGACCGGCGTCGAGGATGTCGTCGAAGGCGCCGCGGGCCGCCGCCACCGCCGCCGGATCGGCCGGATCGAAGACCACCGTGGGGTGCAGGTTTCCGTCGGCGGCATGACCGAACGTCGCGATGCTGACCCCGCGCCGCACGGCGATCGCCTCGATGGCGGCGACGAGCTCGGGCAGGTGGTGCACGGCCACCCCGACGTCGTCGAGAAGGATCGTGCCGAGCTGCTCCAGTGCCGGGATCGCGAGGCGCCGTGCGGTCATCAGGGCCTCGCCGTCGTCGGGGTCGTCGGTGGCGAAGGTCTCGGCGCCGAGGCGCTCCGCGATCTGCGAGTACGCCGCGGCCTGGCCGCCCACGCCGGCGCCGTCGAACTGGGCGAGGACCACCGCTCCCGCCGTCACGTCGAGCCCCATCCGGGTGTGCGCCTCGACGGCACGGACGGTGGCGTTGTCCATCAGCTCCACGGCCGCCGGGTCCGCCCCGGCGGTCAGCTCCAGGACGCTCTCGATCGCCGCCGCGACCGTCGGGAAGGTGGCCGCCACCGTCGCGGGTGAGGCCGGCCGGGGGCGCAGCCGCACGGTGGCCTCGAGGAAGACCGCCAGGGTGCCCTCGGAGCCGATCAGCAGCCGGGTGAGGTCCAGGCCGACGACGTCCTTGCGGGTGGCCCGCCCGGTGTGCACCACCTCGCCCGTGCCCAGCACGGCGGTGATGGTCAGCACGTGGTCGCGGGTGACGCCGTACTTCGCGCAGCACATCCCGCCCGCGTTGGTGGCCAGGTTCCCGCCGATCGAGCAGATCGCCCGGCTGCCCGGGTCGGGGACGTACCAGAGCCCCTGCTCGCGGGCCGCGCGGTCGAGGTCGCCGTTGATCACGCCCGGTTGCACGCGGGCCGTGCGGGCGACCGGGTCGATCTCGAGGATCCGGTTCATCCCGGCCATCGAGAGCACGACGCAGCCGTCGAGGGCGTTGGCCGCCCCCGCCAGCCCGGTGCCGGCCCCGCGGGTGACCAGCGGGACGCCGTACTCACGGCACAGCGCGATGGTCGCCACCACGTCCTCGACCGCCCGCGCCCGTACGGCGGCCAGCGGCGTGCCTGCGGGCGCCAGCAGCGCGTGGTCGCGACGGTATGCCTCGAGCGAGGCAGGATCGGTCACCACCGTCGGGATCACGGCCGTCAGCTTCGCCTGGAACTCTCCCGCCACCGGAGTCGTGGACACGGATCCACTGTAGGTCCGATCAGGCCGGCGGTGCGATGAGGCCGGCGGTGCGATCAGGCCAGCGGTGCGATCAGGCCAGCGAGACGAGGTCGGCGTAGGACTCGTTCCAGAGGTCCTCGACGCCGTCGGGGAGGATCAGCACCCGGTCGGGCTCCAGCGCGTGCACGGCGCCCTCGTCGTGGGTGACCAGGATGATCGAGCCCTCGTACTTCCGGATGGCGTTGAGGACCTCCTCGCGCGAGGCCGGGTCCAGGTTGTTCGTCGGCTCGTCGAGCAGCAGCACGTTGGCGGCGCTGACCACCAGCGAGGCCAGCGCGAGCCGGGTCTTCTCGCCGCCGGAGAGGACGCCGGCCGGCTTGTGCACGTCGTCGCCGATGAAGAGGAACGAGCCGAGCACCGAGCGAGCCTCGGTGTCGGTGAGCTGCGGGGCGGCGTACTGCATGTTCTCCAGGACCGTGCGGCCGATGTCCAGGGTCTCGTGCTCCTGGGCGTAGTAGCCGACCTTGAGGCCGTGGCCCGGCACGACGCGGCCCGTGTCGGGCTGGTCGACGCCGGCCAGGATGCGCAGCATCGTGGTCTTGCCCGCGCCGTTGAGCCCGAGGATCACCACCCGAGACCCCTTGTCGATGGCCAGGTCGACGGCGGTGAAGACCTCCAGTGCGCCGTACGACTTGGACAGGCCCTCCGCGGTCAGCGGGGTCTTGCCGCACGGGGCGGGCTTCGGGAAGGCGATCGCGGCCACCTTGTCGGTCTGCCGCTCCCCCTCGACCCCGGCCATCAGCTTCTCGGCACGCTTGAGCATGTTCTGCGCCGCGGTGGCCTTGGTGGCCTTCGCACGCATCTTGTTGGCCTGGTCGGTGAGCGTCTTGGCCTTGTTCTGCGCGTTCATCAGCTCCCGCTTGCGGCGGGCCTCGTCGGTCTCGCGCTGGGTGAGGTAGTTCTTCCACCCCATGTTGTAGACGTCGATCACCGACCGGTTGGCGTCGAGGTGGAGGACCTTGTTGACCGTCTCGGCGAGCAGCTCGTTGTCGTGGCTGATCACGATGAAGCCGCCCTTGTAGGACTTCATCCAGTCCCGCAGCCAGATGATCGAGTCGGCGTCGAGGTGGTTGGTCGGCTCGTCGAGGATGAGCACCTCCGCGCCGCTGAACAGGATGCGGGCCAGCTCGACCCGGCGCCGCTGGCCGCCCGAGAGCGTCTTGAGCTGCTGGTCCATCAGCCGGTCGGGGATGCCGAGGGCCTGGGACATCTGCAGCGCCTCGGCCTCGGCGGCGTACCCACCGCCCGCGTCGAGCTGGTCGTGGGCGCGCTGGTACTTCTTCATCGCCTTCTCACGGGCGTCGGGGTCCTCGGACCCCATCTCGAGCTCCGCCTCGCGCATCCGACGTACGGCGACATCCAGGCCGCGAGCGGACAGGATCCGGTCGCGGACCAGCACCTCCGGGTCGCCGACGCGCGGGTCCTGCGGCAGGTAGCCGAGCTCGCCCGTGCGTGCGACCGAGCCTGCCGCCGGCAGGAGGTCACCGGCCAGCACCTTGGTCAGCGTGGTCTTGCCGGCGCCGTTGCGCCCGACGAGACCGACCTTGTCACCAGGCCCGACACGGAAGCTGACATTGTCCATGAGGAGTCGCGCACCGACGCGGACTTCCAACTGCTGGGCGGTGATCATGAGGCCCCCAGTCTAGGGCCCGGGGCCCGGCCCCTCGAACTCGGCGAAGGCCTCCTAGTCGTCAAGCAACTAGTCGTCCAGCAGCGCCTCGACCAGCGCGGCCTGGCGCTGCAGGTTGCGCAGATGGGGTGCGACCGCGGGATGCCGGTACTTCGACTCCAGCGGCCCCTCGCCCGAGGCGACCCTGGCCAGCGCCCACTCGGCGCGGCTCAGGGCGGTGTAGACCGCGCTGACCTGAGCCCCCAATGCGACCTGCTCGCGGGTGGCCACACCGGGCGGCAGCCCGAGCAGATACGCGTCGAGCAGCGGCTCGAACCCCTCGCGAGCCGCCAGCAGGTAGAGACCGAGGTCCGCGCCGACCGGGCCGCACCCCAGGCTCGACCAGTCGATCGCCACCAGCCGGTCACCCCGGCCGTCCTGCTGCCGCCCGGGCAGGTTCGCCTGCGCCGGGTCGCCGTGCTGGGCGACCTGTGGCAGCGCATCGAGCCGGTCGAGCCATGCCTCGCGTTCGTCCCAGAGCCGGCCCGCGACGCCCGCGACCGCGGTCCGGGCAAGCGTCGCCCAGCCTCCCCGGGCCGCGACCCGGGCCATCCGGTCGCGCAGCTGGTCGCGGGCCAGCCAGCGCACGTGACCGAGCCCGGCGCCGGCGAAGCGCCCGAGGCTGAGCGCGACGAAGAGGCCGGAGTTCGCGGCGTCCTCGACCCAGTCGGTGGTCAGCGTGATCCCCTCGGCGTCCTCCGCGACGCTGGTCGGCGAGGCGATCATCCCCGGGGTGTCGTCGACGAGCCCGTACGCCGCCACGTCGGCGCCCCGGCGCCAGTAGGCGAAGTGCCGGGGGTCGGAGAGCGCGCCGGGGTCGTAGTCGGTCGGCGGCACCAGCCGCTTGATCACCACCGCGCGGTCGCCGACAGCGGCCCGCCAGACCCCCAGCGTGGAGGGTCCGGTGCCACCGGGCAATGGGTGCCACCCCGGCTCGGGCTGCCACATGACCCGGACGCTAGCCGATGTCGCGCTCGCGGAAGCGGAGCCACGCTCCGGTGAGCGTGGCGGCGACCACCGCCAGCAGCACGATCACGGGCGTCCAGCGCCACGGCTCGTACGGATACTGCGGCACCGCGGAGTACGGCGAGAGCCTGATCAACCACCGCGGGAACCGCAGCAGCGAGCCGATCAGCGTCAGCGTCAAGAACAGTCCGAGGAAGGCCCACCCCGCCCACACCAGCCGGGCGGAGTGGCCGTAGGCGAGCAGTCCGAGGCCGATCACGACCCAGGCGGCCGGGATCCAGGCCAGGGCCGCGGGGACCGTCTGCGCCGCGTGGTCGCCACCGGCAGCGCCGTACCCGATCCAGAGGCCGATGCCGGTCAGGAGCAGCAACCAGGCCGAACCGCCGAGGGCCAGGAGGAGGATCGAGCCGAGCCAGCGATCGCGCGAGACCCCGCTCGCCAGCGACGTCTCGGTGCGTCCGTCGGACTCGTCGCCACCGGCGTGCCCGATGACCGAGATGCCGAAGCAGGTCACCACGATGGCGATCACCGACAGGATCGCGGCGATCAGGGCCGGCCCGAGCCGCGCCATCATCTGCTGGGCCCCCGCGGAGTCGAGCAGGGTGTGCAGGCCGGGCGTGATGGCTCCGAAGAGCACCCCCAGCGCGAGACAGGCCAGCGACCAGATCACCAGCGGGGCGCTGTGTACGCGCAACGTCAACGAGAACGCGCCGGTCAGCCTCGGCGAGGCCTGCGCGCGCCCCGGCCGCGCGGCGATCAGCCCGGCGCCCAGATCACGCCGGCCACGAAGCGCCTGCGCCACCGCGACGAGCACGCCCGTCAGCACGAGATAGAGCAGAGCGACCCACGGCCGGGTGCCGGACCACGCACGCAGCTGGGTGTTCCAGCCGAACGGCGAGAGCCAGCTCAGCCACGTGTTGCCGGAGGCATCGCCCACCGCCCGGGCGACGTAGGCGCCGCCGATGGCGCCCGCACAGATCGCCGCGCACGTGCGGGCACTGGCCGAGAGCTGGCAGGCGACGGCGGCGATGCCCATGCCGACCAGGCCGGTGGCCGCCCAGACCACGCCGAACCACGCCGAGCCGGCGGCCGGCAGCCCCGCCACGATCGAGGTCAGCGCGCCGAGGAAGCCCAGCGCCACCGAGAGCAGCGCCGACTCGGCCAGCGCCGCGGCCAGCGGGGCGTCGCGCCCGACCGCCGTACCCATGACAAGTTCGGCGCGTCCGCTCTCCTCGTCGACGCGGGTGCGTCGCCGGACGAGGACCACGAAGAGCAGGGCACCGAACAGCGCGTAGAGCACGGTCATCTTGGTCATCGCCAGCTCGCCGAGGCTGTGGACGTCGAGGATGGGGCCGTAGAGCGCCACGATGGCGGGTTGGGCGTTCAGGGCCGTCGCCGCGCTGACCCGCTCGGCCTCGGTGGCATAGAGGCTGGGCGTGGCGGCGGCCGAGGCGTACACGACGACCAGCATCACCACGATCCAGACGGGCGCCAGCACCCGGTCGCGCCGGAGCGCCTGCCCCAGCAGCAGACCGGCACCGTTGGCCGACGGCCTCACGCCGGGTCCTGGTAGGCGTCGAGGAAGAGCTCCTCGAGGCTGGCCTGACGGTCGGCACTTCCGCGCATGAGACGCAGGCTCTCCAGCGTCCCGGACTCCACGGAGCGGCCCTCACGGATGATCGTCACCCGGTCGGCCAGGCGCTCGACCTCGGAGAGGATGTGGCTGGAGAGCAGCACCGTGCCGCCGCGCGCCTTGTGCTCGGCCAGGCGCGCCCTGAAGACCTGCTCCATCAGCGGGTCGAGGCCGCTGGTGGGCTCGTCGAGGACCAGCAGCTCCGTGTCGACGGAGAAGGCGGCGATCAGCGCGACCTTCTGCCGGTTGCCCTTGGAGTAGGCCCGGCCGCGCTTGGTCGGGTCGAAGCCGAACTGCTCGATCAGCTCCGCGCGCCGACTGGCCTTGGGGTCGGCGCCGCGCATCCGCAGCAGCAGGTCGATCGTCTCGCCACCGGAGAGGTTCGGCCACAGCGTCACGTCGCCCGGCACGTAGGCCAGCCGCCGGTGCAGCGCGGTGGCGCCCCTCCACGGGTCGGCCCCGAAGAGCCGCGCGCTGCCGGCGCTCGCGCGCATGATTCCCAACAGGACGCGGATCGTGGTGGACTTGCCGGCGCCATTCGGTCCGAGGAAGCCGTGCACCTCCCCCGCCGCCACGTCGAGGTCGAGGCCGTCCAGCGCGCGGGCCTTGCCGAACGTCTTGACCAGGCCGCGTACGTCGATCACCGGATCGCTCACGTGGCTGAGCGTAGCCTCAGACGTTTGTCACATCGACGCGGATCGCCTGAGCGTCCGCGATCGCCCTCTCCAGTACGTCGCGGCGCGGGTCGGGCCAGTGGCCGGGCAGGCGGAGCGCCCCATCGGGTGCGGCCTCCTCGGCACCGCCGTAGACCAGGAGCCCGGCCAGGCCGTCGAGGATCCGCGCGGCGTGCTCGCCGGCGGCCTCGAAGGCCTCCCGGGCCTGGTTGGCCCGGCGCCGGGCGAAGCGCTGCTGACTCCAGCCGCCCGCCTTGGTACGACCCTGGACGTGCCGCTTGCCGACCTTCGACTCGACGACGCGCGCGCCCGACAGCCGGGCGACGGCGTACCCGCCGCGGCGGACCAGGAGCACGCCCCAGTCCCCGGGCGGAGCCGCCGCCGAAGCGAAGGCCGCGGGTACCGGCGCGCCGTCGTACTCACCGAAGGGCAGGAGCGCGGTGAAGGTCGAGCCGTCGCTCGCCGTCCCGGCGAGGCCGCCATCGGCGACGACCAGGGTTGCCTGGCCGTGCCGGCCCTCGAAGTTCTCCACCCATCGGGCGAAGCGTCCGACGGCGACCAGGACCTCGGGCATCGCCTCAGACGTTGAAGCCGAGGGCGCGCAGCATCTCGCGGCCGTCGGGGGTGATCTTGTCGGGGCCCCACGGCGGCATCCACACCCAGTTGATGTGGACGTCGTTGACCATGCCGTCGAGCGCGGAGGCCGTCTGGTCCTGGATCACGTCGGTGAGCGGGCAGGCCGCCGAGGTCAGCGTCATGTCGAGCACGACATTGGAGTCGGGCTCGATGTGGATCCCGTAGACGAGCCCGAGGTCGACCACGTTGACGCCCAGCTCGGGGTCGACGACGTCCTTCATGGCCTCGGCCACGTCGTCGATCGTCAGCGTGGCGCCCTCGGCGACGCTCGTACGCAGCTCGACCGGTCCCTGGTCGGGGGTGGTCTCGGTCATCTCAGCCCTCCGTCTTCTTCGCCGCCAGCGACTGCGCCGTGGCGTCCTTCCAAGCCATCCAGGACAACAGCGCGCACTTCACCCGGGCCGGGAACTTGGCCACCCCCGCGAACGCGATGCCGTCCTCCAGGACGTCCTCGTCCGGCTCGACGGCGCCCTTGCCCTGCATGAGGTGGAGGAAGCTCTCCTGGATCTCCATCGCCTCCTCGACCGACTTGCCGATCACGAGGTCGGTCAGCACCGAGGCCGACGCCTGGGAGATCGAGCAGCCCAGCGCGTCGTAGGAGACGTCCTCGACCGTGTCGCCGCTGACGTGCACCCGCAGCGTGATCTCGTCGCCGCACGTCGGGTTCACGTGGTGCACCTCGGCACCGAACGGGTCGCGCAGACC
>Ga0131853_10001633_pt1 | contig 40057 bp, 37 predicted proteins | sample TergutLab28metaG_FD_92764 | JGI IMG/M metagenome (GOLD analysis project Ga0131853, IMG submission 92764) | Labiotermes labralis P1 segment gut microbial communities from Petit-Saut dam, French Guiana - Lab288 P1 (version 2) (version 2) | ecosystem: Host-associated > Arthropoda: Insects >...
ATGAATAACGTCTTTGGTGAGGTTCGTCCGCTTATCCACCATTGTCAGCAAAATCCCACAGATTGCAAGTTTTGGATTGATATGTTGCCGTATCTGTGCTATACTTTTTAGTAGTAATTCTAAGCCCTTCGCGTCGAGAAACTTCGGTGCCACCGGAATCATCACGCTGTCCGCCGCCGCAAGTGCATTTATGGTAAGCAAATCCAGCGTAGGCGCGGTATCCAATAACACATAATCGTACAATGGTTTTACCTTGTCAAGATACTGCCGAAGAATCGTTTCTCGTCCGATCAACGGTGCTAAAGCAAGTTCGATGCCGGTCAGACTGTTGTTTGCAGGCAAGAGGTCAATACCCTCTTCATGATGAATGATGCCCGCCGCAGGATCAGTGTCTTTTTCATTGATGATGTCCGAAATGATCGTTGTAAGCGAGACCATCAACTTATCCGGTTCCGCTATACCCATACTGATGGTTAGAGAATATTGATTGTCACAGTCCAGACAGAGAACTTTTTTGCCCTGCCTAGCCAATCCAGCGGCTAGGCTTCCCACTGTGAAGCTTTTACCAACCCCGCCCTTTCTATTACTGATGACTAAAACTTTGCCCATGTCTTTCCTCCTTGTGTGGGGGCAACGTTTTAGCGTTAATACAATGCTCAATGGTTTGAACGGGTAAACTTGCCCCTATTTTGATTTGAAAAAGAGTCAAAAAGAATTACGCCAATCCCACAACCCATTGATTCTACAGGGCTTTTGGATTTAGCGCAATTATAGCATGGGGGCACTGAAACTCCTAGTAAAGGGCTTGGGTCTTTTACTGGGAGTTTTTCTTGTTTTTTTTAAATAGAACATGTAGGGAGGACAACGAAATGCTCAAAGGATTGCCTGACCAACCGGCAACAAAGGATTTATTCGAAATTTCAAATTATGTTAAAGGACTATGCTCCTTTGTTGAGGAATGTGAGACCCCCATGACCATCGCCATACAGGGCGACTGGGGCAGCGGCAAGACCAGTGTGATGCAAATGATGCAGGAACACATAGCAGAAGAACATAAAACAGTAAAGTGTGTTTGGTTTAACACTTGGCAATTCTCTCAGTTTAACACTTCCGAAACTCTTTCGCTCTCTCTAATCAGAACCGTTATCGATGGTCTGTGTATATCCGAGACCGATGAGGCAAACAGTTTAAAGGATAAGCTCAAAGCCCTCGGGAACGTGATCGTTCGCGGAGGGCAAAGATTTGCGGTTTATGCCGCCGAAAAAGTAAGCGAAACCGCCGCCGAGGACTTAGAGGAATTCTTGGAAAAATCTGCGGTTGAGGCAATTTCTGAACTTAGAGAGCGCTTTAAAAAATGTATTGATAAAGCATGCAGAGAACATAATGTGACTCGGGTTTTAGTTTTCGTGGATGACTTAGATCGACTCCAGCCAATCCGTGCTGTAGAATTGCTTGAGGTCTTAAAAATTTTCTTAGACTGCGAAAATTGTGTATTTGTTCTGGCTTTGGATTATAATGTGGTTATCAGTGGAATCAAGCAAAAATATGACGCTGATATTGCAGAAAACAAGGGCAAAAGTTTCTTCGATAAAATTATTCAGGTGCCTTTTAAAATGCCTGTTGCCGAATATAAAACTCATGATTTCATTAAAGAGACTTTTCAAAAAATGGCAGGATTCACATGTACAGAAAGCGATACAACAGATCTTGATGCCTTAATTAAACATTCCATTGGATATAATCCGAGAAGTATGAAGCGGCTGTTTAATTCATTTGCACTTCTGCTCAAAGTGAAACATGGTGAGTTGGAAGACGATCGCAGCAAAAAAGTTCTCTTTGCTATTTTGTGTATGCAACAGCATTTTGAAGAGCTGTACAACGATATTGTGATGCAGATCGGCCGGTGGTCGGACACGGATTTGAAAAATCTGCTCAATGGGGATAACTTTGAGGATGATGCCGGACAGATAAAAACATTTATGGACTGTATCAAGGACGTGCTCGGTAATGTGGACAAAAAATCGATAGCGCTTTTCAGAAAACTGCTCAACTCCTCCTCTGCAACAGCCGCCGGGCCTGCCGTTCCCATAAGCGGAAAACGCATATCAGTTGAGTTCGAATACCAAGGTGTTACATATAAGTCTATGACCAGAAACCAGCGTCCAGCCCATCTCGCCTTAGAGCTCATCAAAAAATATGCACAAGCTAACAGCTTTACCGCCGATGAGCTACGCGATCTGATCAATAATAAAACCTCTAGAAAACGTCCGCGAGCTTGGACGGACAAAAAGTCCATCGAGGGGAATTCTTTTCCCGGAATTCCAATTAAGCTAAAGAAGTTATTTGTCTCAGATAGTTGGGCGCACGAAGAGGTCGTAGAACTAATCGACAAATTTAACTATGAAAATGAAGCAACTTACACATACAAGTATCTGTAAGCGCTTCTATGAAAAACTTTAACAAAGAGGACGTGACATAGCCTTATGATCGGTGAAATGGAACTTGTTTTTTTAATCTTGCTTGCTACTACTATATGTTTTGCAATCCCGCGCTTTCGCTCTGATTTGGTGGCTTTGTGTTCTCTGCTCGCACTTTATTTGACAGGGGTGCTCACTGTATCGGAGGCGCTGGCTGGTTTTTCCAGTACGGTGGTCATCATGTTAGCCACATTGTTTATTGTAGGTGAAGGGATTTTTCAAACGGGACTTGCGGCAAAGGCCGGCAATCTACTCGTGAAAATTACCGGCAATAGTGAGTTTAAGATGCTGGTTTTTGTAAAGCTCAAAGTGGCGGCGCTGGGATGCTTTATCAGTAACACTGGGACTGTTTCTATTTTGATGCCTGTTGTGGTTAGTTTATGCCGGAAGATGAACGTACATCCGGGCAAACTCTTGATGCCCCTTGCTTTCGGCGCCAGCATGGGGGGCGCTTTGACCCTGATCGGTACGGCTCCGAATCTGCTTGCGCGAGAAGCTTTGATTAATTCCGGATATCCGGGCTTATCCTTCTTTGATTTTACCCCTGTGGGTCTGATTATCCTTTTTACAGGGGTCACCTATATGTGGTTTATTGGGCGGCGACTCCTAGACAAGCCCTATGAGAAAAAATTAAAAGTTGCTGATACAATCAATGTGTCTGAACTTCTGCGGCAGTATCGAATCGATGAGAAGCTTCATTATGTGCAGATACCCGGTGATCACATGATCGTTAGCAAAATGCTGAAGAATCTCAAGTGGCCTAGTCAATATGATGTTATGGTTCTGGGGGTGCAGAAGAAAACGGAGGCGAAAGTCTTCCCTTTTTCGGCTAAGGCGAGTTTTTCTCAGATCATGGCGGAGCCGGACTATGTACTAGAGGCTGAGGATATCTTGCTGCTTTATGCGGATGATGCTTCTTTGCAGCGGCTTCTGGCGGAAACGGAGCTAGAACTAAGCGCTCTGGATTCGGTGGAAGGTCTCCACATCAAAGAGGAAAATATAGCTGAGGTCATCTTAACGCCCCAGTCTAGTCTAATCAACCGGACGTTGAAGGATATTCATTTTAGGGACAAATATGGGCTCACTGTCCTTGCGATCAAGCATCAGTATCAAAATCCGAAGCATTCCTCGGTGAATGATGCTCTTCGCTATGGCGATGCGTTTCTTGTTTATGGCACGTGGAAAAATATAGATCTTTTGGCAAGTGAAACACGGGATCTCGTCGTGATCAGCCGCAAAATGACTGCACCGGAGACACCAGTCAAGCCTGTTCGTACGCTTTTAGCCAGTGCGATCCTCTTAGGGATGATGGTCATGTTGGTTTTGGAGTGGATTCCCGCCGTGATGACGGTGCTCATCGCAGGGCTGCTTATGATTCTGACAGGCAGCATCAAAAGCACGGAGCAGGCCTATCGCTCGGTGAGCTGGAATATTGTGATACTCATTGCCTGTATGCTGCCTATGGCGACCGCTCTGGAAAATACCGGCGGTGTCGCTTTTATCGCAGATACGATCACTGCTGCCCTAGGAGATGCAGGGCCGATCGCTGTGATGGCGGCACTTTATGTGACGACTTCTCTCTTTGGGGTGTTCATCAGCAATACGGCTACGGCGGTTTTGTTCTTGCCGGTAGCGATTCTGGCGGCGCAGGAGATCGGTGTCAGTCCTTTGCCCCTTGTCATGGCAGTCACATATGCTGCTAGTATGTCTTTTGCTACGCCTGTATCGACTCCGCCGAATGCGATGGTAATGGCGGCGGGTAAGTATAGCTTTCTTGACTTTATGAAGGTTGGAATTCCGCTACAGATTGTTGTTGGGGTCGTGGTGATATTGGTGTTGCCGCTGTTTTTCCCGTTTTAGGGGGAGATATTATAGAGCCACTGCTCCTTTTCTAGTGGAGTAGCGGCTCTTTGTTTCTGTTAAACTTGGAACTGCCTTGCTCTATGGCATGAAGTATACCTCAAACTCAAAGACTACAATCGGAGTTACGCCAACACTGCTTTCGCTGAAGAGTCTGATAAACTGCGCTTGCAGTGGTGTGGGAGTTGTAACTGTATAGTGGGCGGGAGTCGCTTCCATGATGCGGTTTCCGGAATGGAAGCTTGTCCAGTTGACGCCATCGTTTGAATATTCAAAGCGGTATCCTGTGATTCTGTTGCCGCCTTGGAAAATTCGGATATGGTTGAAATTGACTTGCTCTCCAAAGTCAACCATCAGCCATTCTTGGCCTATACCAGCCGCAGACCAGCTATTTGTTACCGCGCCCTCGCGGATGCCGTTGTTTGCTCTGTCAGCGGTGCGTACGCCTAGGGCGCTGGATGCACTCATGGTTGCGCTCCGGGCTAGGTTTGTGTCTGCGCAAGGGGCGTTGCCGGTTGGTTCCCATATGGCGACAAACGACTGAGGCCACTCTGCTGCCAATGCCAAGTCAACTATTTGCCAAAGATCTACGAGATCGCTTCCGTCGCCGCGCTGACACCAACCTACAAAGTCATAGCCTTGACGGTATATGGAGTCTTGGAGCGTAGTCAGACTGTTCCACACGGTAGGAGAATTTCCCAGAATATGCATATTACGCCATGTGGCACCACTGTGATCGCTCCCGCCATTAAAAGAAAAATTGACTGGGCGCATTAGTTGCATTGGGCACAATCCGTGGCTTTGCATAAAGTGCATAAGCTCCTCCCGATCCAAAAACGCACGGAGTACCATCGGACCATCTACAACCCACATAGCCGCTTCATGGTGTGGTAAAAAAAGAGCCGGTTTGCCATAATAATTGCAATATAGCACAAAATTCGAAGCTAAATAATAATGCCCGTAGTATTCACAAACTTTTACTATGACCCTCATATTTTCCCACCCGATCGGCTGGCCATGTGAAACATTGAATGCGCGGCTTCTATAGCAGGCTTCGATGTGGACTTGGTGTCGGACGATATGGCTCTCCCATATGGCGGTTAGAGTCACTGGATGCCAGAGAGTGTATGCATCATGGTAATTCAATAGTGCACTTCCGTCGCCAACCCAGCACCAACCGACAAAGCCTTCTTCGCGCATAGTTGGAAGATCCCGGAAGAAATGATTGGGAATCAAGGCCTGCATATAGAACTGATATAGAATGATGCCATCGAAATCGATGAAAGTGACTTGATACATCTCTGGCTGCCACTCTTGCAGAGCTTCAACCTCTGCCTGATGCCCCTCCACTGCCTCCGCCGGCATGCCCAGCGCTGTCAAGGGCGATAGCGCCAAAACCAGAGCAAGTAAAACCACAAAACCTGATCGTACAAACTGTCTCCTCTTTTGTCTTTCTTTTTTCATACATGTTCCTCCTTTTATATTGTCCTCGCTTCATATGAGCGATTAGACATCATACTCTTCCAGAGGCTTGTTTGGCATACTTCAATTGAATGAAGGTTAAGTCTTGGAAATGCCGGAGATTTTCTACTTGCATCAACAACTTGCACAAAATAACAAAGACACCATATCACATGCACCGACATATTGCAACATTTTTTAAGATCGATTATAAAAAACTATGGCACAGGAAACCAAGCCCCCAAATTCGTATCGCATCAACTTTCAAAATCAAAACCCTGATATCGCAAGCCTTGCGGTTTGCAATATCAGGGTTTTTCTCTGCCTATTTCCACTACCTAACTCTGCGGATCCAGCAACAACTTACAGCCTTCCTTCGCGTCAAACCGTCGGAATGCCTCTTTCCACTCCCCGAGGGACATGGGAGCTTCCGCGAGGGGTTCTAGGTTTACGAGTCCCCTTGCTTGTAGGTCGAGGGCTTGCTCCCAACTGATTTTGCGGGAACCGAGGGAGCCGGTCAGCAGTACTTCTTTAAAGCAGAGCTTCGTGATATCAAATGCAATGGGCGCGCCGGGCAGGCCGATTTGTGTGAAGCAGCCGAGTTTTTTAATCAGCGTGAGGGCGTTACTGATTGCGGCGCCTGTACCTGAGCACTCCAGCACCACATCGGCTCCGTATCCCTTTGACTCTGTCATCACGATCTCTTCTAAGTTTTCTTTCTCAATATCCACAACAATATCTGCACCGAGTTTTTTGGCAAGCTCTAAGCGGGGGGCATCGGCACTCATACCGCTCATAATCACTCGTGCGCCGTGGGCTTTTGCGACTTGCATCGCCATAATGCCGATGGCGCCCGGCCCCGTCACCAAGACCAAATCACCCGGCACAATACGGCAGAGATCATACACGGCGTGGCAGACACAGGCCAAAGGCTCTGTCAGCGCGGCGGAGATATCTGATACATTTTCCGGAATTTTATGTATCCGCTCGGCGGGGACAAGGGTATAGGGTGCGAAAGCACCATTCATCCAGTAGCCAAATGTCCGGCGGCTATTGCAGAGATTGATATATCCCTCCCGGCAGTAATGGCAAATACCGCAGACTTCATAATTATCAGACAAAACTCTGTCTCCGACTTGGAAGCCTTCCACCCCTTTGCCAAGCTCTGTGATGATACCGGCATATTCGTGTCCCATGATAACAGGCGGGTTCATCGGGATTGGAATGCCGCTGTGGTAGACGTGCAGATCCGATCCGCAGATCCCGGCGTATTTGACCTGAATCTTGACCTGTCCGGGTCCGGCTGTGGGGTCCGGCATGTCCCGAATCTCCATATTGCCGGGTCCTGATGCGTATTTCACAAGTCCTTTCATAGTAGCACGCTCCCTTTCTGTGTGTCTGTTTTCGGCTTTGATTTTCCTCTATTCTAGCGCATCTGATACCACTTTTGCAAGAGTGGACTTTGCACTGCTGGCGTGGTACAATTTATGGTAAGATCCTATCGTGCATCCCGTGGCTTTGTTCTGAACGAGATAAGTCTAAACAATGAGGAGGCAAGTTATGGAAGGTTTTTACAGCGCTATGGAAAACAGGCGATCTATCCGGATATTGGGTAAAGAAGAAGTGATTTCACCTGAACGGTTAGAAGAGATCGTCTGTCATACCCTGCTTTTTACTCCTACGGCCTTTAATGCACAAGAGCAGCGGATTGTGCTTCTCTTAGGCGAGCGGCACAGTTGGTTTTGGAATTTGCTTAAAGAGAAACTGAGAGCCATTGTTCCCCCAGAGAAGTTTCCTGCCACCGAAAGCAAGCTTGCAGGCTTTGCAGGCGGTGTGGGCACTATTTTGTTTTATCAAGATATGGATGTGGTAAGGGACTTGCAAGAGAGCTTCCCTACTTATAAAGACAACTTCCCTTCTTGGGCGCACCAAGCCAATGGGATGTTAACTTATACCATTTGGACAAGCCTTGCAGTAGAAGGATATGGCGCTAGCCTACAGCACTACACAGAGCTTGTGGAACAGGGCGTCAAGCAGGAGCTAGATATTCCTCCGGCTTGGAGCATGGTCGGGCAAATGCCCTTTGGCAAAGCGGAAGAATCCCCCGGGGACAAAACCTTTGAGCCGGTTGAGAAGCGGATGCTTGTGTTTCGGTAAAAGGTACAATGGAAATCTGAGTCAACTGCAAGACAAATCCCACGTAAAAATAGAATGGAGGTTTTCCTTATGAACATACCAAATCAAAAGCTCATGCCCTTTCTCACGTTTCCCGGCAAGGCTGAAGAGGCCATGGTTTATTACAAAGAGGTATTCGGCGCAAGGATTGAATCTATCACCCGCTTCGAAGCGGGACAGCCCGGAGATATAGGCAAGGTGTTAAACGGGATCATGGATTTTGATGGCATGAAGCTACTATTCATGGATATGAGTACAGCATATCCGACCCCTGCCTTCTCTTGGGCTACTTCCCTATTTCTGACCTTCCCTGATGAGCCCGCATTCGATGCGGCCTTTGCTGGAATTTCGAGCGAGGGAGCTGTGATGATGGGGCCTGAGCCAGTTAATGAGATTCGTAAATGCGCCTGGGTTACAGATCAATTCGGTGTAACATGGCAACTTGTCTGGGCGTAAGCAATGATTCGGATTCTCAAATATTTGACACCCAAAGAATGGCTGATGGCATTTGTCAGTCTGCTATTTATTGTGGCACAGGTGTGGATGGAGCTCTCCATCCCGGAATACATGGCTGAGATTACAAAACTCGTGCAGACACCCGGCAGTGCAATGGGCGATATATGGCGAGCCGGGGGCATGATGCTTTTGTCTACCCTTGGCAGCTTAACTGCGGCGATTGTTGTGGGCTATTTTGCTGCCGTAATCGGCGCAAGGTTTTCGAGACGGCTCCGCAGCCTGCTTTTCAATCAGGTGGATTCTTTCTCCATGGAAGAGATCAATGGCTTCTCTACAGACAGCCTGATTACCCGCTCCACCAATGACATCACCCAAGTGCAGATGCTCCTTACAATGGGCCTGACCCTGATCATCCGGGCACCCATCATGGCAGTTTGGGCCATGACACGGATTGCGGGCAGAGGGGTGGAGTGGACAGCGGCAACCGGTGTCGCTGTGGCAATTTTGACTGTCTTGGTTGGCTTCCTCCTCTTCTTTGTGATGCCGAAGTTTAGACAAATGCAGTCGCTGATCGACAATATGAACCGGGTCACTCGGGAAAATCTGACCGGGCTCCGTGTGGTGCGGGCTTATAACGCCGAGTGGTATCAAGAGGCAAAGTTTGAGGAGGCCAATGGTACGCTCACTGCCACACAGTTATACACCAGCAGAGCTATGTCTGTGATGATGCCTGTGATCATACTGGTTATGAGCGGCATTACCCTTGCGATCTATTGGATCGGCGCATACTTGATCGCTGGGGCTGAGAGCATGGACAGGCTCCCGATTTTTGCCAATATGGTGGTGTTTTCCAACTATGCCATACAGGTTATCATGTCCTTTATGATGCTGGTGATGATTTTTATCATGCTCCCCCGAGCCAGCGTTTCCGCCAAGCGGATCTGTGAAGTGCTGAACACGGCTCCTACGATCTTAGACGGCAGCAGGACGGAGGGACTCCCCGGACTCAGAGGTGAAGTGACCTTTCACAATGTCTGCTTCAAATATCCGGATGCGGCGGCGTATATTTTGAGGGATATCAGCTTTACGGTAAAGCAGGGGGAAACCATTGCCTTTATTGGATCTACAGGGAGCGGGAAGTCAACCTTAATCAATCTGGTGCCTCGATTCTTTGATGTGACAGAGGGTGAAATATTGATCGATGGCGTGGATGTCCGTGCCTACACGCAGGAGACTTTGCATAATAAGATCGGGTATGTGCCGCAAAAGGCGGTGCTCTTCAAGGGCTCTGTCTCATCGAATGTGGCATTTGGCGAGAATGGCAGGGGTTCTTATTCCGCAGATGATGTAAAGGAAGCAATCGCCATCGCCCAAGGGACGGACTTTGTGGAAGCAATGGAGGGTACTTACACAGCTCCTATCGCACAGGGCGGTACAAACTTATCCGGCGGGCAAAAACAGCGGCTTGCCATCGCCCGGGCAATCTGTCGGAAGCCTGAGATCTATATCTTTGACGATAGCTTTTCCGCTCTCGATTATAAAACCGATCGAAGTCTGCGTAATGAGCTGAAAAAGGAGACGGCAGGCGTCACCAGTATGATCGTGGCACAACGCATTGGGACAATTATGGATGCCGATCAGATTATTGTATTAGACGAAGGCAGGATTGTAGGACGGGGTCGCCATCAAGACTTGCTCATAGAGTGTGAAGTATACCGGCAGATCGCCATGAGCCAATTGAGCGAGGAGGAGCTGATATCGTGAGTGAACAAGGCGCGAACAGAGGCTCAACCATGCGACCGGGCTCCGGTTTCAGGGGATCCGGACTTGGTCAGGCTGTGGAAAAGCCAAAGAATTTCAGGGAAACTTTAGGCAAGCTGATTGTATACTGCAAGCAGTATATGCCTGTAGTTGTCCTCGCCCTTCTATTGGCGGGGATCGGCACGGTGTTCCAGATTATCGGCCCGGATCGATTGGGGGCTATGACGAATGAAATTATGCAAGGCTTACCTGCGCTAACTGGAGGCGTCCCCAGTGTCGGCAGGATTGACCTTGCTGCTGTGAGCCGGATTGCCTTTCTCTTGGTGGGTTTGTACACGGCTTCCCTGCTCCTGAACACGCTACAGGGCTATATGATGGCGACGATTACGCAAAAAATCAGCCAGAAAATGCGGTCTGGCATTTCGCAGAAAATCAATAAACTGCCCCTTACCTATTTCGACCGGGCAAGCCAAGGGGATATCCTCAGCCGGGTGACAAACGATGTGGATACCATCGGGCAAACCATGAACCAGAGCATCGGCAGTTTGGTTACCTCTGTTACGATGTTTCTGGGATCGGCTGTTATGATGTTTTACAATAGCTGGATCTTGGCCTTGGTTGCGATCTGTGCAAGCATGATCGGATTCTTGGGCATGGGGCTTGTCATGCGGAAATCTCAACGATATTTCGTCCGCCAACAGAAAGATTTGGGCCTTGTAAATGGTCATATTGAAGAAATCTATTCCGGACACAATGTGGTCAAAGCGTATAACGGTAGCCGAGAAGCCAAACGGGTGTTTGAAGGGATCAACGAAAGCTTGTATAACAGCGGCTGGAAGAGTCAATTCATGTCTGGCCTCATGGCGCCCTTGATGATGTTTGTCGGCAATTTCGGCTATGTTGCTGTCTGTGTGGTGGGAGCAACGCTTGCTATGAACGGCAGCATACAGTTTGGCGTGATTGTGGCCTTTATGATCTACATCCGCTTGCTGACACAGCCTCTTTCGCAAATGGCGCAGGCATTCCAGAATCTCCAGCGGACAGCCGCCGCCAGTGAGCGGGTGTTTGACTTCCTCGATGAGAAAGAGATGGAGGATGAGAGCCAAAAGACGACAGGTCTAGCAGATGTAAAGGGCAATATCATCTTCCGCAATGTGCGCTTTGGCTATGTGCCTGAAAAGACGATTATTCATAATTTCTCCGCCGACATCAAAGCTGGGCAGAAAGTTGCAATTGTCGGACCCACGGGTGCCGGGAAAACTACGATTGTCAATCTGCTGATGCGTTTTTATGAACTGAATGCCGGTGAAATCTTGATCGACGGCACCTCAATCAAGCAAGTACCACGAGAGAATGTCCATGAGCAGTTTTGCATGGTATTGCAGGACACATGGACTTTCCAAGGCACGATTCGGGAGAATATCATTTATTGTAAGCAAGATGTGTCGGATGAGCAAGTTGAAGATGTGTGTAAAGCGGCGGGACTCCATCATTTTATCACAACTTTGCCCCAAGGTTATGATACGCCGCTCAACGAAAAAGCCAATCTCTCTCAAGGGCAGAAGCAACTGATCACCATTGCCAGAGCTATGCTGCAAAACGCGCCCATGCTGATTCTAGATGAGGCAACCAGTTCTGTGGATACCCGTACCGAACACCTGATCCAAGAGGCTATGGATCAATTGACGGTGGGTCGTACCTCTTTTGTTATTGCACATCGGCTATCTACCATCAAGAACGCCGATTTGATTTTGGTTTTGCGGGATGGAGACATTATAGAGAGCGGAACCCACGCAGAACTATTGGCAAAAGAAGGCTTTTACGCAGAGCTCTACAATAGTCAGTTTGAACTAGCTGTATAGAATAGGCACAAGGGAGCAAAGAGGGTAGCATCAACACAGACGCTGCCCTCTTTTTGTGTTTGCTCTCTAACATAGATAAGTGCAAAGTTAACAAAAAATTAAATTATTAACCTTAAAAATTTATTGATTTTTAAATATTTTTTCATTACAATATACTTATAAGAAAGAAGGGAGGTCACAGCTATGAAAACGAGACAAGAACGCAAGAAGCTGGCCAAAGAGGCCATAGGGGCTCAGCGCAGGGTGGGGATTTTGCTTTTATTCGTGTTTGTATTAAAGGTTTTGGCACTCCTTGTGATCTGCGGTGTTTTACTCCGCTGGCTTGGCTGGCTGCCCTCTGTCTTGGTATATTGGGCCGCACTGCTGGCTCTGCTTGTCCTTGCAGTCGGTGTGACGGGGGAGTACATCAAGATCTACCGAGGAGAATCGACTCGTGTGATGGCGCTCTATGCCGATTTCAAGACCAATTTCAAACGTAAGCTAGGCGGGATGCTATGGATGCTGCTTTGGCTTATGTTATGGGCGTTGATCTCCGTTCCTGTTATTCTGCTTGCGGTATTTCTAATGCGGCGCTTTGGAAGAGGAACGAAACTTTTGGTGCTTGTGCTCATGGGGCCTGTCCACCTCGCCGCACTTGTACCGGCAATTATCAAGGGCTTATCCTATTTCATGACTCCTTATCTCTTAGCCGATCAGCCTGATCTGACCGCAAGAGAAGCTTTGAGACTTTCCAAGCAGATGATGAATGGGCGCAAGAAAGAGCTGTTTGTGATGATGCTCAGCTTTATCGGCTGGATGTTGTTGTCAATTCTAACCTTAGGTATTTTGTATGTTGTGTATGTCGGTCCATACATGTACACGACCTATGCGGGATTCTATTCCGAAGTGAGCGGCAAGGCTCTAGCTGAAGAGGAGGAAGTGAAAGCCGAATAGCTAGCCAAACTCTTGACTTTGGCGCAAGGGCTTGTTAGAATCACTGACAGAGACAAAAAATGAGAGCCGACGCAAGGAGCGTCGGCTCTTGTCTAAGGAGAATTTTGATGCAATATGAAGGCAATATCTATCGCCCGCCCAGTGAGGCTTCCAGCTTGATTGTGCAGGTGACCGTGGGATGTACCCATAACGCGTGTACATTCTGCGAGATGTATAAGGGGAAACAATTTCGGCTGAAGCCATTTGAGACGATCCTCGCCGACTTGCAAGAAGCCCGGCAAGCTTACCCATATGTGGAGCGCATTTTCTTTGCCGATGGGGACGCCCTTTGCATGACGACTGAGAAGCTCCTGCGGCTGCTTCACACTGTCAGAGAACTCTTCCCGGAGTGTTCTCGGGTGGGCGTTTACAGCCGTCCGACACAAATTCTCCAAAAGAGCGAGGCGGAGCTTGTTTCTTTGGCAGAGGCAGGGCTTGGGATCGCTTACATTGGCGCGGAGTCTGGTTCTGACGAGGTTCTGCGGCGTGTGAACAAGGGCGAGTGTGTACAGGAGACGATCGAAGCTGTCCAAAAGGCCGAGGGCGCCGGAATTCGGGCATCGGTTACATTTGTCTTAGGGCTGGGTGGGAAGGAGCTTATGGAAGAGCATGCAGTCAAAACAGGAGAGGCGATCTCTGAGATGGGTGCGACTTATGTGGGGCTGCTCAGTTTGATGCTCACACCGCGGATTCCCCTCTATGCAGATGCGCAGTCCGGCGCTTTTACGCCTCTCACGGCTGGGGAAACCTTAGAGGAACTTGAGATCATTCTGACCCATACAAACTGTGTGCAGGAGACGATACTCCGCAGCAATCATGCGTCTAATTGGCTCGCTCTCGCGGGTGTGCTCCCCCTGGACAAAGAGCGGATGCTGGAGCAGGTGCGGGCTGCTATGCGGGATACGAGTGTGCTGCGGGCGGATGAGTGGCGGCGGTTGTAGGGGTGATGTATTTTGTACGGTGTGGAAGAAAACACCCACCGCCTGCGGGCGGCACCCTCTTTACAAAAGAGGGCAGGGGTTTAAATATCCTTCGTTTTCGCCCTCTTTTCTAAAGAGGGTGGCTCCGCAGAGCCGGGTGTTTTCCGCCCTATATCCCAAGCTCCACAAACAGTGCCATTAGTCCATATATAATCAGCGCAAGTCCGGAGATTACATGACTCAGTGCTGCGGGGACTCGCTTTACGTGCTTGGTTCTTGCCAAGTGGAATGACAATGCGGAGTATCCGAAGTGGGCGAGGGCGACTGTGAGCGGGATCAGGATGGTTGAGCTTGGCAGGAAGATGAATGTCAGTCCCATGGTAATCAGCATCGCCTCGCCGCTCATTACGAGACCTACGAGGATGATTGTTTTGCGTGAAGTCTTCTCTTCTCCCCTGCTCCCTCTACGGCCTTTGATGTGCTTCGATATGAAATAATGCAAGATACACCAAGATCCAAGGGCGATGAAGGAAAATCCTACGATCAGGTCGGTGTCAATCTCTATAAATTCATAGAGCCGTCCGGCGAGCAAGAATCCGAGTATGCAGAGCCCCAGTAGAAAGGCGTTTATGATCACAAGGTATAGAAATCGGCATCTCTTTTGCAGCCCCAACGATAGCCCGATAAAAAACGCGTCCACTGATACAATTAGTCCGGACAGAATTGGCATAAACATCATAAATCCCTCTCTTTCTGAAGGAGTATATGCACTTTCCTAGCTGCATGTTACAAAAACCCCTGATATTGTAAGCGCAATCGCTTGCAATATCAGGGGTTTTCTATATGGCTTTCTTTACTTTACATTGATATCCTGTTCTGCCATTAGCTTCGCTATGGTCTCTCGGCTGATGTCGCCCTCCATGGGGCCTAGGTTCATGACATTCAGGGCTGCGGCGGCTGAGGCCATTGTGGCGGCTTCTTTTAGACTTTTCCCCTCTAGCAGACCACAGAGGAATGCGCCGTCAAAGCAGTCCCCGGCGCCGGTTGGGTCTCTTTCCGGGACGGAAAAGGTACCGAGAGAGATTTGTTCGTTTCTGGTATAGACGGTACAGCCGCGGCCGCCGTCTTTTAGGACGATGATCTCTAAGTTTGGATGCATAAAGCAGGCTTCCACCGCTTCGGCTACAGTCTCTTTTCCGCTGATCATGAGAAGCTCTGCCACGCCCGGGAAGAGGATGCTTGTATGGGCGATGACCTCTCGGATCATCTGATACACGCCTTCATCTTTCATGAGTTCTGGGCGGATGTTGGGGTCAAAGGCGATTTTGCTACCCCGCTCTGATAGACCTCGCATGAGCTTTAGAATCTCTTGTCCGAACTCCTGTTTTGCCATCAGGGAGCAGCCCATGATGTGGAAGTAGCGGACATCTTCGCCTAGGGCTTCCGGCCTCGGCGCTTTGGGTCTGGTTGCCGGTGTCTCTGGGAAATGATAGAGGAATCGCCGTGAGCCGTCGGCAAAATAGGTCACGAAGGCGACCCCTGTGGTACCATCGTCGTATTCTGTGATTTGGGCGCAATCCACGCCGCTTTTCTCTAGACGATCCAGCAAACACTTTCCAAAGTCGTCACGTCCCACACCGCCGACGATGCCGGCTTTGTGACCAAGGCGCGCTACTGTGTCGATGAAGATACCGGGTGCGCCGCTTGGGTATGGACCCCAGAATACGTTTGTCTCGTTTAGGGGCATATCTTTTTCCGGGCGCATAACTTCACAGAGCAACTCGCCCATAGTCCAAATACTGGCCATTGTGTCCCCTCCTCCTATGCTAAAAAGTTTGTGCGCAGGACACGGAGGCCTTCTTTGATCTGTTGATCCATCCCTGCCTCATCTGCGCCATTTGATAGGTCACGCCAGACTTTGATATCGCTGCCCACTTTGCCGCCTTCTAAGACAAAGGGTTCCATGACTACGTTGCCGTCAAAGCCGATTTCCCGCAAAGCTGCGCCGATTTCTGCCCAAGGTAAATGTCCTTGCCCCGGAATCTTCCGGTTCCCCTCTCCCACATGGAGGGCGCCGAGGAGACTTCCGGCCTCTCTGATGGCATCTGCGAAGTTATCTTCTTCTATATTCATATGGAAGGTATCAAGCAAGAGTTTGACATTTGGATTGTCCACTTCCTGACAGAAGCGCACCCCCTCTTCGGCGGTGTTTAGGATGAGAGTCTCAAAACGGTTGACGACTTCCAGACACATGGTAATACCGAGGGACTGGGCTACTTTGCCCAGCTCTTTCACACTCTCTACACCTCGCGCCCACTGGGCTTTTTTATCTAAGTCTGTATAGTCATTCGGCCAATAGGTATACATCACCCCAACTAGAATACGGCAGTCAAGGCGATCCATGCGCTTCATGATATCTGTCAAAAACGCGATGCCCGCCTCGCGGACTTCCGGATCTTGTGAAGCGACATCATACCGTTTCGGCGGGCCGATGTTGGCACTGATTGTTATTCCTAGTTCTTTGGAGCAGGCTTTCAGTTCGTCAATCTCCGCGTCAGACATATGGAGCAAATCCCCCGCTGATATCTCTAGGATATCAAAGCCAAGCTCTGCCACTTTTCTTGCGTAGTGCAGGTAGTCGCCAGACCACTCATTTGTCCAATAGGCATACAATGTCCCAAATTTCATACTGCTGGCCCCTTTCCAAAATCATAAGCTACTCACATTGTAATACGCAATCCCTTCTCGGTCAACACATTAGTACTTGTGACGAAAAACATGAAAGCTTTTGTTAAATTTTCTGCAATGATTTAGCTTGTTGAACAATAGGGGGTATGTTATAATGTGGCAATTTCAAGTGTCACGTGCAAGACACAAAGGAGAGGTCAATTTTATGAAGAAGTTCAAACTCGGCTTATTGCCAAAGCTAGTGATCGGGATCATCGTAGGTATCCTGCTCGGCCTATGGGGTGTCTATCCGATCATGCGGGTCTATGCTACCATCACGTCCTTGTTCGGTACGTTCCTTGTGTTCTCTATTCCCCTTATCATCATGGGATTCCTGATCCCGGGTATCTCTGAGATTGGGAATAAAGCAGGGAAACTTGTTCTAATCGTTGTTGCATTTTGTTATGCACTTACTGTCACAGCTGGTCTCATTTCTTACTTTACAACCGTGGCTCTGTCCGATCTGATCGTAGGCGCCACAGCACAGCTCGGGGGGTACAGAGATCCAGCGACGCCATTCCTTACACTGTCCGTTCCGCCGATTATGAGCGTTATGTCCGCTTTGGTCTTCTCTTTCATTGTGGGTATCTTCATGACCTCGATTAAAGGGGAAAGCACCATTAAGAAGTTTGCCCTTGATTTCCAACATGTGATCAAGCAATTGGTACACAAGGTTATTATTCCACTACTGCCTTTCCACATCTCTGGTCTCTTTGCCGCAATGGCTTTTGAGGGGCAAATTGCAGAGGCGATGGGAATCTTCTTTAGACTATTTGCCCTCATTATCATCATGCACCTGCTCTTCTTGCTTGTGATGTACATTATCGCAGGTGCAATCTACAAAACAAACCCATTCAGACTGATGAAAATCATGTTGCCGACTTACTTAACAGCTCTCGGTACCCAGTCTTCCCTGGCGACTATGCCTGTTAATTTCCTCAACGTGAAGAAAATCGGCTTAGATCAAAAGGTATCAGAGTTTATCGTACCCTTCGGCGCTACGATTTTGCTCCCGGGCAGTACGATGTCTATCGTCTCCTGCGCCGTTGTGGTTATGTTCATGTTCGGCGCAGAGATCTCCTTGGCGATTGTGGCACCTTTTATCTTTATGCTTGCCATTACTATGGTAGCAGCTCCCGGTGTCCCCGGCGGCGCGATTATGGCGGCTCTCGGCGCCCTTGAGGTTTCCCTTGGCTTCTCAGAGCCTATGATGGCCATTATGATCGCTCTATACTTCGCACAAGACAGCTTCGGTACCGCGGTAAATATCAGCAGTGACGGCGCTGTGGCGATGTACTTGAACCGCTTCCTCGGTCATAAGAAGCTCCACCCGGTTTCTGCGGAAGAGGCAGAGGCTGGTGTGAAGCGAGATGGAGACAAGGAAGAATAGAGAACTGTAGATGACAAAAGCTGCACCCAAACCGGGTGCAGCTTTTTCTTTGCTTCAGAGAGCCTAGACTCCTTTTTCAAGCATAAAGGAACCACATTCTTTGAAAAATCTTAGCCTCTCCTGTATCTGAAATTTGACTTTATCCTTCAAAATGAGATAAGTTTCCCAATAAAAAAATCGAATGGAGAACATCTCATGAAATTGAAACGATCTTTTTTCGCATTGCTCATTTTGACACTTGCAGTTTTTACTGCCGCCTGTGACTACAGCCTCACACAGGAAGCTTCGCCGCCACTTGCTTCCAACAATGGGCAATTATCCTTATCCGCAAGATCTGTGAATCATGCTGCGAGCTCTTTAGCACATGTCTCATACAGAGAGGAAGCTACACAAGCGCTGTCCCCTCATGGGCTTCCCTTCACCGATGTCTCAGCAGGCGCATGGTTTTTCCCTTATGTCCAGTTCGTGCAGGAGCATGGTGTAATACAGGGTACTACAGCTACTACCTTTGCCCCAGACGCAAACTTTGAACGGGCACAAGTTGTGGCAACCCTTTTTCGGATCTATCATGACAGACGTGCAGACGCAGGTGACTCCCGTCAAACATCTTTTTCTGATGTTCCAGCGAATGCATGGTTTGCTCCATATGTTGCTTGGGCATATAGTAACGGTATTGTAGAAGGTGTCGGCGGAGGGCGCTTTGCGCCACTTGCAGATGTAGACAGACAGCAGCTTGCAACTATGCTGTATCGATTTGCTGATGAAATGTTAGATGATGTGGACACAACTATCCGGCAGGGGGCGCAGTGGAACCGCTTTACAGACCGGAATCGGATTCAAAGCTGGGCAGTAGACGCTCTGACTTGGGCTAATTATCACGGTATCATCAATGGTAGGACAAGCGCAACCATTGTGCCGGACGGAACTGCTACACGGGCAGAGGCTGCGGCAGTGCTCACGCGGTTTGCGGAAGTACCCGAACCTTCTGAAGAAAACACAGAAACGCCTCCAAAGGAAGAGACTCCTTCCCACGGGTCAACGCTTTGTTCGGTTGATGCAACAGCCGCGGCAAGGGTAATTCAACCTACGGATATTAGTTGGTATAAGCAGCTATTTAACCGACATAACCGCGTAGGGAGCGGCTTTAGCCCTCCGGCACTACGCACATTAGCGGGATCTCATGTTTCCGTAGACTCAAGAATATACGATCCACTCAATCAAATGATGTCATCGGCGCGAGCCGCAGGTGCCACGATCTGGGCACAATCGGGCTATCGCCCTTATGCTACCCAGCGAGAATTGTTTGAAAATCGAGTGAGCAGATATATGGACCGTGGATACAGCCGCCCCCAAGCTGAACAAAATACGGCACTATGGATTGCCGCCCCAGGGACGAGCGAACATCAATCAGGCTTAGCTGTAGACTTCAACTGTATCACAATGGCGTTTGAGCATACCTTAGCCTTTCAGTGGCTTAGGGAGAATGCCCATCGCTATGGCTTCATCCTTCGCTATCCGCAGGGAACTACCCACATCACAGGTGTGAACTATGAGCCCTGGCATTTCCGTTATGTAGGTATTGAGCACGCAAGCAAAATTTGGGAATATGGTGTTACTCTGGAAGAGTATATGAAATGGTATTTGGGGCGGTGAAGGCTGTACTGACTAAGTATTTTCACATTCACTACGAGGAGAGGGAGTCAGTACCAATGTACGGACTCCCTCTGATTTTACTTACACTCTTTGCGCGGTCAATTCCCGCTCTATAAACCGCTGTACATATCGCATTAGAATCATGGCGGCTTGTGCTCTTGTTGTGGTGCCGTCTGGACTTAGCAGGGCACCTCTTGTGCCTTGGATCAGCTCATTGTAGTTCGCCCAAAGGAGGTATGTTTTTGCCCAATCACTGATCTCGTCTCGGTCTGCAAAATCGTCTAGATCAAATTCTTCCGGCACATGGATATCGCCTTCTAAGATTTGCTCTGTATAGCGATAGAGCATGGCTGCCATTTGCTCTCTTGTGATGTCTCCCCGAGGACTAAATTCCTCACCATGTCCGCTTACGACGCCTGTCTCTTGTGCCCACATGACGGCAGTGCGATACCAATTGGGTGCGTCTTCTGGTACATCGGTGAACACTGGGCTCCACTCTGCTTCCGGTTCCCCGGCTAGCCGCCAGAGGATCGCCGTTACCATGGCGCGGCTTAGGGTTTCATCCGGCGCAAATATGGTAACAGAAAGGCCATTCATCAGTCCGTTTTCAGAGACAAATTCCACGGCTTCGTGATACCATGCGTCTCCATCTACATCGTCAAAGGTTGGGAGTGACAGGGGCGGATATGTGTTGAAATATGTGTCCAGCCATGCGGCTCTGGTGCGGATGAAGTCGAGGAGATATTCCACTTGACCGACAAAGGTGTCGATCTCATATCTGGCGGGTGCGGGAAGCACGCCCCAGCGGACACCGAGCACCGGTTGGGCTTCGAAGTTTCGCTCAAATGCCTCCTGATAGTGTGTGAGCATATATTCCGTGCTGGCAATGGCTCTTGGGATATCATATTCCATGGCCTCGTTCCAACGTTCTACTACTAGGGCACGGAACTCTGGTATTTGCATAAGTCCTCTAAACCAATAGTGTTGCCGCGCTGCCCAAAGGCCTGTGGGTCGATCACCGTGGAAGGTAGCAGAACGGGCGTTACCGAGTGCGAGATCAAAGTCCCACACGGGACCTTGATAGAGTCGGCGTTCCGCACCTTGTCCTCTGATTTGCATGAACATACTGCTAAAGCTAACGTCCGCGTCTTTAATCAGCTCTTGTAAGATGTAATAGGAAACATGAGAGGGGATATCAATCAGCGCTGTGACTGCTGGCCAGTCTCTGTTTCGAATCGCTTGGCTGACTGCTTCTATATACGCATGGGCGTAGTCGATGTGTTCGTCTGTGAGTGCATTTCCGCTGGGGAAACGGATGTCATACCAGAGGCCGTTTACTTGGAAATAGTCTTGCGTGCGATAATCCATCTCCAGCCAGTATTCACTCACCACCGGATCCGGATCGATCACCACATCCCCACGACCGGGCCCGATGTCTCGCTCGTCGGTGAATTGGTATACACCCATGTAGGCTCCATTGACGTAGAGATGTACAAATTGGGAAGAGGGAACAAAGCCTGTGTTCCCTAGTAACTCCGCAAGATAGAGAGAAAAATGGGTGCGGAGCATGGAGTTGTCAAAGGCGTTTGCAAGGAGTATCCAGTCTCTGTGGGGATAGGCAGAACCAAACATCGGCTGAGGTGTCTCAAAGCGAATCCGCAGAGGACGCTTGTCCGGCCCGTGCCACCAAGTGGAGTTTCCCCGGCCTCTGAGACGGACGTCTACGTCTGTAAAGGCCCAATCTTCCTTATCGCTTTCCACAGTCAGAAAGCCTGAGTGCCAAAACTCCCGTACTTGTATGAAGGGGTTTAGTTCGCTTGTAATATGCATGGACGGAAAGTCCCTTTGGACGGGGGGATATTCTGGTTCGTCCGGCTCGTCATCTGCGGGCGGTTCTTCCACTATAGGCGGCTCATCGTAGTCTGTTGCTAGTATGGGCGGCACTGCCCCCAGTAATAAGGTGCAAATCAAGAGTAGCGCGAGTAGCTTTTTCCCCATGTTATGATTCCTTCTTTCGATGGACTTTGACATAAAAGTCTAAGAGTCTCCCTTATTTTACACCTTATATTTTGTACGTCAAGGTGGAATTGCGGAATTGGGAAAGAAAAGTAGGGGACGATGCCCTCAGCGTCCCGTTTCCTTCGTAGGGGCGGCTATTAGCCGCCCGCGGGCGATTGCTAATCGCCCCTACAGTGGTTACAGTGTAGATTTGGGACATGGGACGATGTGGGCAGCGCCCCCTACAAAATACATCATGCCAAAGTATAACCTACCTCAAATGCTCCCCTAGCCAAGCGAATGCCTCTTTTTGCATATCCCGTCCAAAACAGTGGGGACAGTCATAGAAGGCATACTTAAACGCCTCTGGTGCGCCGGTTTTTTGGTATACCGCTTCGATCCGGTCAGCGGCCTCTTGCATACCCGCTTCCGGATAGAGATTATCCTCACGGCATTGTTGGACGAAGAGCGGGTTCGGGGTAAAGGCACTCAGGATATCCGGAAACTCCATATGCCGCAAAAGTCCTGGGATGTAAATCATATATGTGTGCTCTCTCAAGTGACTATGGAGCAGCGATTGATAGCTTGGCATCCATCCTGTTACCACGGCGCAGGAGATCCGAGGATCCATACCCGCCAGAAGTGTGGCGCGATATCCGCCGAGGGATAGCCCTGCACAACCAATTCGGTTCGGATCTACCTCTGGTCTGGTCAATAGGTAGTCTACAGATATCCGGTCATCATGGGCCATGATACCCGCCCATGTGGCGCCTGCTGTTAAGATGTGTTTGATCAGGATCGCCTCATATGCTTGGCTCATCGCGTTAAAGGCGCTGATATAGGCCTCGCTGTCTTTTTCTAAGCCTCTGAGGGGATCGCCGTATAGGGATTTGATCTCATCTGACAGACTGTCGTAATCCACGCATCTCGTTCCGAAGTAAAAGGCGTCGATTAATAGCACCACATAGCCCTGAGCGCATAGATCTGTAGCCCAAGATGCGCCCTCATATAACTCTTGCTTAAATGCACTCAAAACTTTCGGCTCGTTGGGAGCATCTAAGAGTTTTTCCCTGCCGTGGTAGTAGTAGCCGCCATGGTCATGGAGGGCGATGACCGCCGGATAGGGGGCTTCTCCTTGTTTGGGAATGAGTAAAGTTCCACTGATTCTGCTGAACGCAGATACATTAAACTCCACTTCTTCTCGGATATACGCGCCGCAATCTGTCCGGCTGATTGTGACTGGGTTTAGCGGCGATTTGGGCGGGTCATAGGAGAGCAAATCTGCGATTTTCTCCCGTGCCGCTGTGCGCCAAGCGCTCAGGTCGCTCCACTTGTCATGGAGGAAGGACAGTTCTTGCTCGTAGCTCGCGCCAAGCGCCTCTATTTGCGCATAGTAGCTTCCAATATCGCTTTTTCCTAGTGTCAAGGTCACGCACCTCTTCCCTTATATATTTCCCGTCTCGCGGAAGCTTCTCCAGACATTTTCAAAGAAGTCATCGTCCTCTGGAATCGGCCGCACTTCTCGCCATGTGTACTGGCAAGCGCTCTCGGAATAGCTTGCTTCTTGTACAAGACTGCCGCGGCTTCCGTCGTCCTCGGTGAAGGTGAACATGTCCGGCAGGGACGGATACGATTTCTCACCCTCCGGATCTGTATAGAGCGCGCTTCCCCGGCTTTTGCCGCCTGCTTCTATGTAGTTCTGCATGGCGCCGAGGTACATGCTCTGTGCAAGCAGGGTGTCCCAAAGCCGATATACGCGCCAGAGATCTCTAGGGTCACTGATGCGCACGGTTTCCTTGAATGATTTGAGCAAATGCTGCACATCGGCTAAAGCCTCGTTTAGCCTCTCCCGGTTTCGGATCGCACCGCCGGAGCGGCTCATGCGGATGGCGAAGGTCTCCCATAGTGCATGGGCGGTTTCTTGCTCACCCAGCGCTGTGTCAGCCAGTTCTACCGCCTCTGAAATTGCGGATTTTGCCAGCGCTTCGAAATCAGGATTCGCTTCCCCTCCTCGCTTTGCCGCGATGTACATGGCGGCGCGGGTACTGCCGACTTGGCCTGCATTGAGGGCGCTTCCGCCGGGGCGATATACGCCGTGGCTTGCGGCAACCTCACCTGCTGCAAAAAAGCCTTCCACATTGGTCTGCCACCAAGCGTCGATATCTAGGCCGCCATTGTTGTGCTGGGCGCAGAGTGCGATCTCTAAGGGTTCTGTGCGGAGATCCACCCCCTTATCTTTGTAAAAGCTCACAGAGGGGGCGTTCATGTGCAAGAGCCGCTCGATGGGTGAGCCGAAACAGGCGCCGGCGTCTTCCAAATACCGCCGTGCCTCCTCAGGGAGCGTGCTAAAATCGATCGCTCTGCCGCCGGGGTTTTCTCTGAAATCGAGAAAGACCCGGCGTCCTTTGCAGGTTTCCATATAGACGAGAATGTCGATGATAGAGGAGCCGGCTGTCACTTTGCGTACATCGAAAGGCCACTGGTAGCCTTTTAGGAAGATATTTCCTAGCATGGCACCTCGGTCTGTGAAAAAGTCTTCCAGAAACGCTCTGGCATCGCCGCCGCTCGGGTCGGTTGATATGAACTTCGGCAGAACCTGCATGAAGGTACCGGAGACATTCCATCTGGGCGCAATGGAAGAGAGGCCGAACTGCCATTCCGTTAGGTTTTTCCCCTTCACCCCCGCCTCAAAAGCGATACCGCTTGCGCCGTAATGTCCGTGGGGGAAGACACTGTCGTGGTAAATCCCAGCAGGGCCGCCTGTGGCGTAGATGATGTTTTTGCAGGAGAAGGCAGTGAATTGTTCCCTTGTCCCCTGCTTGTCTAGGTTTAGGCATAGGAGTCCTGCAACTTGATTCTCTGCGGCTAGGATTTTGATGACCTGCATTCTGTCAAAGATCTGAATCCCTTTGGCATGCACCGACTTTTCCAGTTGCTCCGTCATCATCTTCGAGGTATAAGGCCCCACACTGGTGGCGCGGCGGCGGGGGTCGTGGTCGGTTTTGTAGCCGATGTACTCCCCATGCCGATTCCGGGGGAAGGGGACGCCTAGCTCTACCAGACGCAAAAAGCTCCCGGCGGATAAGGCCGCTTCACAGAGAGCCAAGTCTCCATCGACACACTGTCCGTCAAATAAAGTCTTCGCCATCTCGCCCACGCTGTCTGGCTCAGAACCTGAGAGGGTGAGCTTATAATAGGTTTGCTTATCAGAGCCTGTATTGCGGGATGTGCCAGCTAGGATCCCCTCTGTGACCATGGCGATATCTGTCTGTCCATATTGATGGAGACGATCCGCTGCGTTATATCCGGCGGCGCCTGTGCCGACTATGACTGTGTTTTGCGTATACACCGGGATCTCATAGTTTCCAATCTGAATCGAAGATTTTTTCATTTACATAATCTCCTCATATGCGAATTATAGTCTCCTGATGTGAAAACCGCCGTCTACATCAACATAGTTGCCGGTGGTGTATAGGAAGGATTCCCCGCAAAAGGCGCTGACCGCCGCCGCGACGTCTTCTGATGTCCCCCAGCGTTTGATGGGAAATATGCCTTCTGCGATCAGCTTATCATACTTTCCTTGAACTGTGCTTGTCATATCCGTTGCAATCACACCGGGGCGGATCTCATGGACGTAAATCCCTTCGCTTGCCAGGCGGTCGGCGAAGAGTTTTGTCACCATGGACATGCCCGCCTTTGAGATGCAGTATTCTCCCCGGTTGACGGAGGAGACTTCTGCCGAGCAGGAGGAGATATTGATGATGGTACCGCGCTTTCTGCCTGAGTAGTCTTGTGTGCGCATTTGATTGGCGGCAAGCTGGCTCATGAAGAGAGTACCTTTTGTGTTGATGCCCACCACACGGTCAAAGCTCTCTTCGCTCATTGCAAGCAAATCTGTCCGAGTGGCGGGTGCTACTCCTGCGTTATTGACCAGCACATGGACTGCTCCGAAACAGGAGACCGCTTCTTCTATGAGCCGTGTGCGATCTTCTGTCTTGTCTATGTTACCTTGCACATAGAGCCAAGGTGTGTTGTCTGCGTCTAGCAAATCTAGGTTTTCACGGCAATTTTCTATATCACCTCTAGCGAATAGCACGAGATTATAGCCCTCTAGTCCGAGCTGTCTGGCGATGGCAAAGCCGATTCCGCGGCTTCCGCCGGTTATGATGGCTGTCTGTTTCATTCTATTCTACTCCCCCTTCTCGCGCTGAACCGCGTCCTCACGAGATTCTTTGAACAGAGGCGCGTAGACCCCTTTGTCCCGGATCACACAGCCGGTGCGTCCGTGGTCGCGCATGATCTGGGTGCATTTGGAACAGGCAATACAAACTTTTTGCGGATCCATGCCGCCCTGCAATATGTCTCGGGGGGCGTCTGGGTAGGCAAAGCTTTGGCGGCCTAGACCCATGAAGCTGCATGTTCCGGCGGCTATATTGGCGGCTCCCGCATGGGGTGCAAATTCTCTGAGCCAGCTATACCCACTGCCGACTACGGGGATATGCTCCCCTACCGCTTGCTGGATATCCTGTGTGAGGGCGAAGAGACGCGCCGCACCCTCTAAGGGGTGCTCCGGTGGCACTGGTGTTCCCAAGATGCCGACGTCAAAGGGTCTGGGTATATAAGGATTGGTATAATAGGGGCTGCCCGCAGAGGTGCAGATCAGCTGTATGCCTTCTTCCGCCAGAAGCTTTACAAGACGCACAGGTTCACTTTTATCATATTCCATGCTGCCATCTTCCGCAGTTACACCAAAGCCGTAAGGGTATGGGTGGGCATCGTAGATGTTGAGTCTGATGGCTAGGATAAAGTCTCCAGAGACGGCCTTTTTCACTGCTCTCACGACTTCCAGCAGAAGTCTGGTGCGGTTTTCAAAGCTGCCGCCGTATTTGCCGGATCGATTGTGCGAAGCTAGAAGCTCACTCATCAAATACCGATGGCAGGCTTTGATATCCACACCGTCAAATCCGCATTTTTCAGCCAAAAGCGCTGCTTTGACATAGTGCTCCGGGAGACTGTCTAGGTATCCATCCGTCACGACAGGATAGTTTTCGTCTATGCCGACCCGAGTATCCAATAGCGGGTCGTGCTGAGGGATAATGGGCGTCATCTTATGCCCTTCCGGGCGGCTGTAGCGTCCGGCGTGGGTGAGTTGTAGGATGTTGATCGGTTTATGTCCTGTTTGCTCTATCGCTGTGTGATTGCTCTTTTCAAGGAGTTCCGCAAGGACTTCTGCGTTTTCAGCAGTCAGCATCATATGAAGCGGATTGGCTCTCCCCTCTGGTACGATGGCGCAAGCCTCCCACCATAAAAGCCCGGCACCTCCGGCAGCGAAGCGGAGATAACGCCGCTGGGCAAGCTCTGTGAGGGAGCCCGCTTCTGTCCAGTCGCAGCCCTCCATGGGTAAAACAGCCACCCTGTTGGGCGCTGTTTTGCTACCGACCCGGACTGGTGCGCGGAGCGCTGAGATGTCTTCACTGAGTGGTATATCGCAGGCAAGCTCGTCTATTTTGGCTCTGAGCGCTTCTATGTTTGCAAACTGAAACTTTTCGTGCTTCGCCATATGCTTTCTCCTATGTGCTTCCTATCGGGTTGATTTTCGGATGATGAGATCCGCACTTAAAATATCTATTGTCGGCTCTGGTAATACGCCGTATGTATCCTTGTGTGTAATGAGACCCAGCAGCTTTTGCGCCGCAATGGCACCGATGTCATAGAGGGGCTGGGAGACGGTGGATAAGGGCGGTTCAATGAGAGCGGCGATTTCGATATTGTCAATCCCTAGAACAGAAACCTCTTCCGGGACAGAAACCCCTGCGTCTTTGAGAGCACGGAGTATAACCACTGCCTTCGGATCACTGGTGGCAAAGATCGCGTCTGGCTTTTTGCCGCTGGATAAGAGGTTTCTGGTCAGATAGTAGAAATCGCTTGCGCCGCTCTGTTCTTCCATGAGGAGTTCCGGATCGAAGGAGAGCCCGTGATCTTCTAAGGCCTTCAAATAGCCCGCAAAGCGGTCTCTGTACACATTCAGCTCTCTACGTCCGAGGGCTACTGCGATTCGTTTGTGGCCTGTGCGGATTAAGTAGCTTGTACCGTCATAGGCGGCCTGATAGTGATCAATGGTGATGGCGTCTATGCTTTTGTCATAGTATCGGCTCGCGAGGACGATGGGGAAACCCTCTTCCCTGAGTTTGTTGATATGGGTGGAATCCGGCAGCATGGAACCGATGATGATCCCATCAATCCAGCGGGTACGGAGTTTATTGATGTACATCTTCTCAATGTCTACATCTTCGTCTGTATTGCATAGAATGGTAGTAAATCCATTTTTTCGCGCCGTATCTTCCACACCGCGGGCGATTACGGGAAATATTTGGTTTTGTATGCTTGGCACGATGAGGGCAATCGTGTCTGTACGACCCATCTTCAGACTTTTTGCCAAGAGATTTGGCTTATAACCCAACGCGTGAACCCCAGCGAAGACCTTTTCCCGCGTCTCATCGTTGACGTGGATTTTTCCGCTGAGCACCCTCGATACTGTACTCGTCGATACCCCCGCATATTCCGCTACATCTTTGATGCTTGCCATCTCTTCACCACACATAATTAAAATAGGCGGTAGGATCAAAATGCAACTCATACCGCCCAAGATATTTCCTTTTGACGCGCCGAATCTAGTTGAGCGCCTTGATTACTTCATCAGAATCCATCACCATGCCATATTTATGGGCAACATTCTCCAAGACCGTCTTTTGATGGTTCTGATCCCATGTGGAGACACAGTCTGATATGGCAATCATCTGGAAGCCTTCCGCTGTGCCGTCATGGATGGTGTCTTGGACACAGATTTGTGTGACCGTCCCTGTGACGATGACGGTATCTGTCCCCTCACTGCGGAGGATATCTACGAGGGAAGTATTGCGGAAGGCGGAGTAATGGTATTTTTCGAGGACATAGTCTCCCGGCAGGATGGGTTTTAGCTCCCAAACCACATCGGAACACTGCTCCGTTCTGTCGATATCAGGGTAATAGCGTTCAAACCCTCTTTGGCAACACTGGTCAGACGCGATTGCCGGGCTCCAATTCCAAAGGAGGCTGGGGGTTTTGCCGGTGACGAATTTTAGGAATACGATGGGCATGTTGTTTGCTCTTGCGAAATCAATCAGTTTCTTGGTAGGCGCCAAGGTTCCGAGAGCCTCTTCCACAAGCAAGGGCGCACCCTGACGGACGAAATCGTTTTGCAGATCTACGACGATCAGTGCGGTCTTTTCTTTTGTAAATTCAAATGTCTTCGGCATGCTATTCTCTCCTCATCTCTTATTATATCACATGGCGCATTCCTGCACTTGTATTTATTTCATGATACATCTGATAACAAATCTTGTCAATAGAATTCTGCACATGCAATCGTTTGCATGGCATCTGCTTCGTCATAATGACAGAAAATCAGTTTGTATTTTGTCATATATAAACGATCTTCTATATTTGTCAAACATTGCACTTGTAATGACATTGACAAACGTCCATTTTATGATACTATTATCCATATGCATGGGTACAACGATCTCGCTCGTGGTGTTTATGAGATAAGTTGAGAGGGATCATGAAAAGCATATCTATCAAAATGGGTTCAACAAATAAAAGGAGGAACAACAGTAATGAAAAAGATCTTTGCTATCCTACTAGCCCTACTCCTAGTCGCTGGTCTAGTAGCCTGTGGCGGCGGCGACACAACTCCTGCGCCAAACCCAGCACCAACCCCAGCGGAAACACCTGAGCCAGCAGAAACACCAGAACCAACGGAAGACCCTGATGAAGAGCGTCAATTCAGAGTCGCAGTTTCTCTACCTCCAATCGCAAATGCATTCCATGCACATATGCGTATCGTGATTGACGCTGCAGTAGCTGAAACACCTGACAACTTTGAGTTTGTCGTTATCAATGCTTTGGATGACGCTGACCAAGTTAACATGCTGACACAGTGGTCAAACGAAGATTGGGATCTGATCGGCATCATGCCAAACAACGGTACATTGGTTACTCCAATTGCAGAGCAAATCTATAACTCCGGTACCCCAACCATTATCATGAACCGTGCGATTGAAAGCGATGTTTACACCGCTTTCGTAACAGGCGACAACTGGGGTGGCGGCTACAATGCAGCCCGTGTCATCGCTGACTTCCTAGACGGCGAAGGCAGTGTTGTTATCCTTCGTTCTATCCTCGGCACACCAATCGACATGGACCGTAACGACGGCTTCATGACTGCAATTGCTGACTATCCTGGCATCGAAATCCTTGTTGAAGGCGACGGACAATTCAACCGTGAAGCAGGTTTCGAAGCGATGACAAACATCCTAGCCGCATTCCCACACATCGACGCTGTTATGGCACACGATGACGAGTCTGGCTTCGGTGCGATGACTGCGATCCAAAACGCAGGCCGCGATGACATCAGAATCATCACAGGCTTCGGCGGCGCGCATTCTGCATTCGACATCTATCAACTAGAAGATGAAAATGAAATCTTCAGAGCAACTATGTCTTACTTCCCAACTATGGGTGCGGAAGGCATCAGAATGGCTGTTCGTTTCCTCCAAGGCGAGAATATTCCTAGAGACACATTCGAGCCTTCTATCGTAATCAACATGCACAACTGGAGAGAGTTCATCCAATACGCTTATTAAGAATTTGTGTAGTACGATTACAAGCCCCGTTGACAATGTCAACGGGGCTTGTTTTATTTTGCCGAAAAAAATGCTTGCAAAGTATTTTTAATCACATTATCCTCTATTTAAGGACATATTTATATCTTTCAGAAAGAGGAAACTGTATGAACCAGAAACAGCTATCAGAGCTTGAAAAAGCGATCAGCAGTGACTATACCAATATCGCAGGTATGGTTATACAACAAGACGGCAAAGTGTTCTATGAAAATTATTTTAACGACTGCACAAGCACCACTTCGATCCATGTGTTCTCCGTAACGAAGAGTATCATTTCTATCTTGATTGGTATCGCCCTTGAGCAAGGGTACATCAAAGGCATTGACCAAAAAGTATTGGATTTCTTTCCTGACTACACGATCAAACGCGGTGAAAAAACAATACAGGGTATTACGATTCAGAATATGTTGACAATGACGGCTCCATATAAATATAGGTCAGCACCATATACAAAATATTTCACAAGCGACGACTGGGTGAAGTCATCCCTTGATTTGTTAGGCGGTAAACAAGCAGTTGGTGTGTTTCGCTATACGCCTCTTATAGGCCCAGATATTTTATCGGGTATCCTGGTGAACGCAACAGGACAATCTGTACTTGATTTTGCAAGAGAACACTTGTTTTCTCCCTTGGGGATTGTGGTTGAAGATCATGTGGTTTTCAAGGATAAAGAAGGACAACTTTCTTTTCTAAAAGCAACAGGTGTTAGTGGCTGGGTTTCTGACTCCAAAGGCACAAACACTGCCGGCTGGGGCCTTACGATGACAGCTAGAGACATGGCAAAAATAGGAACGCTTTGCTTGAATGGCGGACAATGGGGTAGCAAACAGATTATACCAAAGAAATGGATCACCGAAAGCATAAAGGCACATAGTCTGTGGGAAAAGCTGAAACTGCCTTACGGGTATTTATGGTGGCCTAAAATCGGAGACGGTTACGCAGCTATGGGTGATAGCGGCAATGTGATTTATATCAACCCTTGTAAAAAGATAGTGGTATCTATCGCCTCTCTTTTCAAGCCCACTGCGAAGGATCGAGTGGAATTTATTATGAAGTATGTTGAACCGGCATTTTAAATTTGTGTTTCAGGTTCATAATAGATATTTGCTTCCCTATAAATTACTAAGACTATCTACAAATTGAACTAGTAGCAAGGCTAGTGCGCTTACTGGGTTTTGAGGGCTTTGCACCTAATTTATATTTTGTTCATCACTTGGACTCATATTGTGCTATACTAAATAGCGAATTTTGTTGCAATCTGACGACTTCCCCAATAAAAGGAAATGTTTCGTAATATGAATTTTTTTGATACCGAACATGATGCAAAACGCGCTGAAAAGCGCAAGCAGGATAGAGAATATGTCCCCGCGTCTGAAGTGGATTATGCCGCTGCGGTGGCGCGGGCGATCGAGGGAGACCCTGCGTCCGATGTGGACTATGCCGCTGCGGTAGCAAAGGCGATCGGGGGAGAGCCTGCCTTCGAAGTGGATTATGCTGCTGCGGTGGCGAATGCGATCGGAGGAGAGCCTGCCTTCGAGGTGGATTATGCTGCTGCGGTGGCGAATGCGGTCGGAGGAGAGCCTGCCTTCGAAGTGGATTATGCTGCTGCGGTGGCGAATGCGATCGGAGGAGAGCCTGCCTTCGAGGTGGATTATACTGCTACAGCAGCAAATGCGAACGTGGCAGAGCGGAGGCAAGAAGTGCGTCCGCGTGGTCGCAGGCGCCGTCGCCGTCGGCCTCGCCGCGTCATCATGGCAACGCTCATCGTTCTCTTGGCTGTGTCGGTGGGGATCTATGGGTTCATGGCGTTTTTTATTCGACCGCCCATCGATCGAGGGGTATTTACTGTACTCATCGCCGGGCAGGACAATGTGGGTACCCATGGGCTCACAGATACGCTCATGCTGGCTAGCATCAATTCGGAAAACGGCACGGTGGACGTGGTGAGTATCCCGCGGGATACTAGGGCGGATGTAAGCTGGCAAGGCCCGAAGATCAATACCGTGTTCGCTATGACAGGTGGCAACATTTACCGTCTGATGGAAGAAGTGGAGAAGCTGGTCGGCTTTATGCCGGACTTCTACGTGGTGCTTGATTTACAGGCCTTTCAGGAACTGGTGGATGTCTTAGGAGGCGTACGGCTTCATGTGCCCTTCCATATGCAATACAGCGATCCCTATGACAGCCCACCTTTGCATATCAACCTAGAGCCGGGCTATCAGACACTCACGGGAGAACAGGCGATGCACTTCGTACGCTTTCGCGGAGGCGATGGGGATCTGGGCCGTGTCCAGCGCCAGCAGGTCTTTTTGCGGGCCGTGGCGGTGGAATCCTTAGGAGTCCGTAATGTACCCCGGATACCCGCCCTAGCGGAGGTTTTCGCGGAGCGTGTGGATACGAATCTGCCTCTTTCGGGCTTGATCTATATGGCTCAGCAGATGATGGACGATGAAAACTTAAACTTCCACACCATGCCCACAGAAGCATTCGGGTTCGATTTGGCGCCGGTGCTCGATCCATGGCTGGAGATCATTAACAATCACCTAAACCCCTACCCGGTTCCGGTGACGCTAGAGAACTTGCGGCTGTATACACGCATCAACGGGTCGATCCAGCTCGCGGGGGGCGGCGTGTCGCTGTCGGAAAGCCAGAGATAATCAGTATTTGACCGTATATGCGGCCTAGTAACAAGTAAAAATATGTATACGATGAATTTGCTTAAACTTAGCAACAACTGCAAAGAAGTATTGTTTTCATTCCTCTATCATGATACACAGAGAGGAGGGATTGCATGGATTGGCTCAAAGGCATGAATGGTGTCATTACACACATTGAAGAGAATCTAACCGCGCCTGTACAGTACGAAACGCTGGCGCGTATCGTAGGCTGCTCTATCTATGAATTTTCGCGTATATTTTCATTCATGGCGGGAATATCTGTTTCGGAATACATCCGCCGCAGAAGATTGTCGCAAGCCGTTTTTGACATTCAGAACGGCTTGGAAAAAATCATTGATATTGCGCTGAAATACTGCTACGAATCACCGGCGGCATTCACAAGGGCATTCAAAGAATTGCACGGTGTCACGCCTTTGTCTGCGCGTAAAACAAGTGTGCCTTTGAAAACCTATCCTGCAATCAGCTTCGTACTCACAATAAAAGGAGTGGATGAAATGAATTTCAGGATTGAGAAAAAAGAGGGATTTCAAGTGATGGGGCTGTCGGGCTATATCGCGGGAGAACTGGTAAACGGTATGCCCTCTCTTGTGCATGAGTTTTATGAACACTATGACCCTCAAATTAAGCACTATTACACCGCGCCATTTTGGCAGATCAGTGTATACGATTTCGAATCAATGGGTGACAAGAGTAGTGTGATTATCGGTGCGGAATATCAGGGCGAAAAGCCAAAGGGGCTGCACTTGGATCTGAAGGATGTGCCGCCTGCAACATGGGCTGTTTTTTCTATCGGAGGCTGCATTGGTGAGACGTATGACGCCGCATACGCAAGAATTTTAACGGAATGGTTCCCCGCAAGCACCTATAAGCGTGACAAAACGATGCCACATCTTGAAGTGCTGCCCGGCAACACGCAGAACGGGATTCCCGCTTGGGAAGTTTGGATGCCCATTCTTAATAAGTAATTCAAAGGGAGAAAACCAAGTGGAAGCTGTTGCCTTTGCATTATCTTTCGGCGCGGCAATGCTATGTCCATGGTGAGACTATCCACACAAAAATGCCGTCCGGATTCATCATCCGGGCGGCATTTTGTTGTTTGCTTCGTTTGCTACTTACTGCCCTCCAGTGGGCTTTGGCTCAGTTGCCATGTGATGCCGAACTTGTCTGTCACCATGCCGTAAAACTCGCTGAAAAAGGTTTTACCAAGGGGCATAGCTACCGTGCCGCCCTCTGCAAAGATATCGAATATCCGCTTTATCTCATCCGCGTCCGGCGTGCCGAGGGTGAGGGCTATGTTTGTCCCTTTTACAAAGTGACTCCCGGCTGGGCAGTCGGAGAACATGACATTAGAGCCGAAGATGGGCAGGTTTGCATACAAGATACGGCCTTCATTCCCTGTTCCGAAGCCGTCGCCGGGCATTTGGTCGTAGGCCATGATGTGGTCAGGTATGTCAAGTTTGAATACATCGGCATAAAACTCCATTGCCTCGCGGCAATCGCCGTCGAAATTTAGAAATACGTCAAACGTCATTGTACTATCTCCTTTTTCTATATTATTGTTCGTCCAAGAATGCTGATATGCGTGCCCCCATTGGCTCTGCGTAGTCTATGTAGGATGCGTGGCTGCAATTGTCCAGTAGATGGAACTCCATTTGGTCGCCCAAACAGGCTTTGATCGCCTCTGCCTGAGACAAGGGTAAAACGAGATCTTCGTCCCCGTGGAAGGCCAGCACTGGACAGCGGATCAAGTCCATGTGACCGCTGCCTTCTGCCATGTCTGTGGGTTCTTTGGTCATGTTGAAGTTTACAAGTGCCCAATAGGCGTCGTCACTGCTGCGCTGTTTGCACATCTCGTCTAGGTATATGGCGTACGCTTCCTCGCTGGGCTTATATTTTGTGAAAATCATGGTATCCCAAATAGAACGGAGGGTTGCCATATCACGGTTTTCGATGGCGATGCGGATGGCGCTCACCAAGGGATCTTTGACGAAGGCCGCACGGCTCTCATAGGCTGTTCCGGGGATGGGCTGTCCGGCTTCATCTTTCGGCGGGATGGTGAATCCTTTGCAGGACACACTGCTAATGAGTACGAGCCCTTTGACCAGATCCGGACGAATCGCCGCCAGTTCCATGGACACCGCGCCTCCGGTGGACCAGCCGCCTGCGTAGATGGAGGTGAGGCCTAAGACATCACAAAACTGGGAAAAATCCTCTGCGAGATCGAGGAGTGAGGTGAAGGGCGTGTTGTAGCTGGAGTTCCCATAGCCCCGCATATCGGCGGCAATCACGCGGCAGCCTTTGATGTGAGGGAGAAAGGGCTCGAAAAAGTAAGAGCTTGACAAATTCCCGTGGAGCAGCAGGAGGGTGTGTTCTCCCGCTCCGGTTTCGCGATAGAATATCTTCTCGCCGCTGGGTAGTGTGCAAAAATCTGTCTTCATATGGATTCCTCCTTTGTAGCCGTAAACGGCGGCTGTTTGGTGAGATCAATATATCATATCGGCTGATGTGGGGCAAGCTGTTTTCTACAAAAATAAGCCAGAGCAACTCCTATGCTCTGGCTTATTTTGTGCGTTTACGCGGGTATGGTTTTGGGTCGTCTGTCAGACCGAATAGATAGTCTGTGCTGGTTTTATAAAACAAGGCTAATTCAATGATCAGATGCGCTGGAAATTGCCGCTTTCCAGTCTCGTATCTACTATACACATGCTGACAAATCCCTAATATCTCGCCCACTTGGGTTTGATTCAGGTCAGCATCTTCTCTCAAATCTCGAACTCTTTGATATTGAAACATACTATCACCAACATAAAGTATATGTTAATACCAAACGGTAGTGTTTGCTTATGGATCGTTTGGGTATAAAATGTCTTTGAGGTGATCTGTATGGATTCAAATAAAAAAGACGACAAAACCACACGCATCGAGAAGAAAATCCCGCCACTCAGCGCAAAAGTCGCAGATGCGCTTGCTCTTTTGGTGGATGTGCAGCAAGAGCTGGAAGAGTTGTATATATCCCTTGATGACGCGGATGATACCGTGTAAGGGCGGCCATTGGCCGTCCGTGCCAAAGGCTCCTTTTTCAAAGGAGCTGTCAGCGAAGCTGACTGAGGATTGCCGCTTGTAAGCCTTGCGCAAGATTGAATCCGACCTTAGGCTTCGCCTGCCACCTCCTTTGGAAAAGGAGGCTTTGGAGATGTAAAGAGAGCCGTCCAATCGTTTGGGCGGCTCTCTATTATTTGATTGCCCTATTGCCTAAAACTCCAAGACCTCACCGCACTCGACAGCGCCTGAGATTCTGCCGCGTACTTTGCCCTGGGCCTGCTCTACATCGGCAGAGATCACCTTGCCGGAGGGTTGCACTAGGTCTAGTTTTACACTCTTTCCACTGAGATAGCTGCTCACAAGACCCACACACATGGAGCCGCTTCCGCAGCCGGATTCATAATAGGTCGTGCCTGCCGTTTTGACGTGGACGAAGGGGTGCATGGTGAGCATGTCGATTGTATTCTCTAGGAACATGATGCCATAGGCCTCGCCCGCTGGTAGTTTATGCTCTGCGATGGTCTGCTCTAAGAGATTCACTGCGATGTCAAGCTGTTCCCCTCTGCTCTCACGGGCGAAAATCCGGTCTAAATAGCTCGCTGCCATACGCTGGGGGATGATTAGGTGGGATATCCCGTCCATCTGTACCCAATAGGTGCCGTTTGAGAGAGGCGTCACGGCTTCTGCTAGGTCTTCATAAACCGGCATCTCTGCCCATACCTCACCTGTGATGCGTCTGCCTGCACGGAGCTTTTTGGTGGCGCCTGAAACGCTGACTTCAATCTCGCCTGTTCCGTTTTGCAGATAGTGGGCGGCTGCCGTCCGAGTGGCGTTGCCGCAAAACTCGCCCCCTGCCATGATGAGGGCGGGAGCGGAGCTATCCAGACTGACAAAGCCCACTTGTTCCACTTCCCCGCCGGGATCCTTTGCGTGGCGGGCTAGGATTTTGTCTTGGATCTCACAACGGCGTGTGATGTCTGTTTCGAGACCCTCTGTCCCAAAGACGAGGGCTGTTTTATTGCCGCCGGGGATGAAGATTTGGTATTTGATCGGGCTCATTTGTGTGTTCTCCTCTCGAAACCTACTTCTTTGCTTTCGGCGCGCTCACGAGGCATTCGCCGGTCATAACGGCATCGCCGTGTTGATTTGTGACTGTGGATTTCAGCTTCACTTTACCCTTTTCCAACTTCTCAATCACCTCACAAGTCGCAGTGATGGTGTCGCCAATGCGAACCGGGGCGAGGAAATTTGCGGTGTTGGAGATGAAAATGGCACCGGGGCCGGGCAGGTACATGCCGAGCACTGTAGAGACAAAGCTTGCGGTCAGCATGCCATGGGCGATTCTCTCTTTGAAGAAAGTTCCCTCGGCATAGGGAGCGTCAATATGTGCGGGGTTGAAGTCTCCGGTTATGCCGGCGAAGGTGTAGACGTCGTATTCACTGATGGTTTTCGTTACCGATGCGCTTTGACCAATTTGGATCTCGTCGTAGGTATAAGATTTCATGTTTGCTTCCCCCTCTTACCATTTATTAAAGTGTGTGACTTCTTCTACCGCCATACGTGGTCTTGCCTTTGGTGTCTCGTCCGGAACGCCGATGGGAGACATTGCTACAATCTCCACATGTTCCGGGATTTCCAAGAGCGCTTTGATCTCATCACTTTTCCAGCTCGGCGTACCAAGCCAGCAAGTGCCTAGGCCCTCTGCCACAGCAGCAAGTATGAGATTTTCCATCGCCGCGCCTATACTGTGATGCGCCCAGGTTTCGGACCATTCCTCATGAGACTTGTTGAGCTGTTGGTTTCGGATATGTTTGCAGACGAGTACGAAAGCGGGGGCAACTGCCATGCGTCCATACATGGAGACGGCTTTTTCAAAGCGCTCGCCTTCCAAGTTATCTTTCCGGGCTTTTCCGAAATACTCGCTGTGTACCTCTTCCAATATGCTGCAAAGCTTCTGAATCAGTGCGGAGTCTGTTACAAAGATGAAGTCCCAAGGCTGTGCGTTTCCACCGTTTGGGGCTTTGATTGCAGCTTCGGCCAGTTTCATCAAGGTTGCGTCTTCGATCTTTGTGGCTTGATACTTTCTGATGCTCCTGCGTTCGTTAATCGCTTCGTAAAGTTCCATGTGCATCCTCTCCTCTAAGTTAGTTTTTCAAAAATATGAAGCAATACCTTTCGAAACGTTGCGATTTCCTCACTGGTACAGCCATCTGTCATCTCAGTGAAAATGCCGTCTGTGATCTGGGCGACTTTTTCCTTGATCTTGTGGGCTTTGGGGAGCAGCATAATCTGATACACTCTGCGGTCACCTTCTAGGGATTCGCGGGACACGTATCCGCCTTTTTCCAGCCGGTCTATGATCCCGGTGAGGGTTGAGGTGTCCAGATAACACCGCTTGGCAAGCTGGGTTAGGCTCTCGCCATCTTGTTTGTAGAGGGCGGAGAGGACAAGCCATTGTGCAGGCGTTATGTCAACCCCTTCTTGTGAAAAGCGATTCTTGGTACGCTGGAGATGAGCCTGTTCTGTTTTGGCAAGTAAAATACAGGTGTTTTCAAAGAGTTCAAGCGCGATTTCGATCACCTCCCATTTAAACGCTCAATATATTTTGTGTGCAAAATATTTGTTGTCACAATAATAGCATTTGGCTTCTTTGATGTCAAGGGAAACATCATACTTTTTAGCAGTCTTCTGGAGTAGATATGGCACTCTGTAGGAGACGCTACCCTCAGCGTCCCGCATGTAACATGTTTGTTACGCATAACCAATGGTACACCCAATTTGGTACCATTGGACGTCGAGGTCGCCGCGCCCTACAATGTGTCACAGCAATAACGCCAACACAAGCGGCATCGACACAACCGAAAAAAGCGTAGAAAGAAACACGCCCTTCCCCACAATTTCCTCGTGCCGCCCATAATGAATCGCAAAAGTAGCCGTGGAGATCGCCATGGGAGAAGCGCTCATTACAATCAGAACCGACAAAAACAGAGGCCGAAGGGGCAGGGGAGAGAGGGCGAAATAAACCGCAACCGGCGCTACAAACAGACGCACCAGTGTGCTCACATACACCCGCCACCCGCGGAACATCTCCTTCACATCCATGCCCCCCAAGATAGACCCAAGCAAGAGCATCGCCAAGGGAGAAGTGACCCGGCCCAAGAGGCCAAGGCTGCTATCGATCACATAGGGCAGCCTAACATCGGCTAGGAAAAAGATGACGGAAAGAACCGAAGAGATCATAACAGGTGTGAGGAAAAATTTTGCAGAAATCGTGGCGCTCTTCCCGCCGATCATCTTCATACCTAGAGAGAAGATGAGCAGATTAAATACAATGTTGTACAAAACAGCATAAAACATCCCGTCCGGGCCAAAGAGAGAGAAGGCGAGGGGGATACCCATGAAGTTTACATTCCCAAAGAGCCCAAGGGCTGCATATACACCCAGCTCATCCGGCTTCGCAACCATCATCCGAGGCGCCAGAAAAGCGGGAACCATCATCACAACAAACGAGAGGATCGTTGCACCGAACAAAACGAACACTTGATAAAGCGGTACCTCAAGCGTACTATCGGCAATTGCCGTAAGCATTGTCGCGGGAAGAGTTACCTTGAGGAGGATTTTTGTCAAATACGCATTCCCGGCAGCATCAAGGAGCCCAAACCGCCGCGCCGCAAAGCCGACCGCCATGACGATGACAAGTATAAGCATCTGCTGAAACACAATGCCAGTATCCATACATGCGCTCCCTTCTTGCATACACGCTGGGGGTAGTATACCACAAAAGCCCCCACGTGTGTGCACAGGTTCAGAAAAGACGGACAATAGACAAGAAGCCCCCCGATGTAGGATAATAAAACTACATTAGGGGGCATTGTCATGAACCGAGGGTACGGACACATTAA
>Ga0131853_10001634_pt1 | contig 40053 bp, 31 predicted proteins | sample TergutLab28metaG_FD_92764 | JGI IMG/M metagenome (GOLD analysis project Ga0131853, IMG submission 92764) | Labiotermes labralis P1 segment gut microbial communities from Petit-Saut dam, French Guiana - Lab288 P1 (version 2) (version 2) | ecosystem: Host-associated > Arthropoda: Insects >...
AAATCATCAATCTTTCTTGAGTTATATTTTTGCATAAAAATAACCCACCTTTCGTCTTATTTTTGTTTGCCGTGAGTTTTTGTTTTAACTTCGGCTTGACAATTAGACCTAAGTGAGTGTATACTGTTCTTAGGTCTTTTTAAGGGCCTCGTGGTGCTTGTCCGGGAACTCGTTCAAAAGTTATAACCGGGCAAGCACATTTCATTTTAGCCCTTTCTTATATGGGGATTGGCAAATATACCATCCCTTTATATTTTCATTATATAACAAGATATAGTATTCGTCAACCATTTTTTTCAATATTTTTATTGGATTTTTTTATTGAATTTTTTATTGAGTAGGGGTGGTTTGTAGCTGCTTATTTTTTAATGTTATTTTTCCGGCCATGACATGACCGGAAAATAGATGGCAGAAAATTTCTGAAATTGAGTCGCAGCCACGGGGCGCAAATGAGTGCCATGTGACTATGATTGATGATTCTGTAATTCGGTTTTTGAAATCATGAACTAACACCTCAGATAAGTTTTCAACAGAGGATTTGCAAACGATTGCGTCAGTATTTGAAGCAGCATATGTTTTTGACTTTGAATTTCATGATGGTTCAAGGATATAGACGAAGGGACGCATGCATGCTACTGTTTATTCCGGAAGAATAACAATGTACACCCAAATACGCAGCCATCCGTCCGGAACTTGACGCATCACATACTTAATGATAAAATTATTAAATAAGATTGATATATGAAAGGGAGAATGTTTATGAGCAGTGGCGAAGGGATACTTTCGATACTTTAATTAGGTACTTTAGCATATTTATTGTTTTGCTTGATTTTTGATTTTGTAGTTTGGTTTAAAGAAAGAAAGTATGTCCTTGTTGCCGTCTACTAAGAAGAATACCACTATGTCAAAATTAAATATAAATTTCATGGAAGACATGCCTTTGTTACCTTATTCCCATGTGTAGTGAATGAAGAAAATAAAGTTGGTAATTACACTGATTCTAAGTATAGGATTGTAAGTTATTAAGACATTAAAAGCTACTCAAATTTAAGGAATTATGGATTGCAATTGCAGAAGAAATTGGATATAGCCGCACAAGCTCCGGCTTCACCTGCTGCTGAAACTAAAATTGCATCCGAAGGGCATATGATAACATCACCCTTTGTAGGTACATTCTACGATAGAGCAAGCCCTGAATCAGAGCCATTTGTAAAGCTTGGACAAACCGTTAAAAAGGGTGCATGGGAATAATTGATATAATTAATGTTGCAACAGGTCAAATTACTGTTTATAGAATTTTTTATACATAAAACCCAGTTGAGTTGTCGGCTGGATTTTATTTCAAAGAGGAGTTGATTATAATACTAACAGCTGATATCAACGATAAGAAGAACACTTTTAAAGTCGCCTTTTTGACTGCTGCTTCCATTTTTGTTATGGGGTATTTGAATGGTTTTGCCCTTAATACATACGATTTGGGCACCATGATTTCTGCTCAGTCCGGAAATATTGTATGGATAGGGCTTAATGCTGCTGCTGGTCACTGGGAGGCATTCTGGGAGAATATTGGCCTATTTTTAGGGTTTGCAGGCGGGGCCGGGTTCGCATTGGCAACTCAGTCACTTTTTAAAAATAAGTCGTATCAGTTCTTTTATAACTGGACTGTGTTTATCATTCCTATATTGGCATATCCGCTTTTCCTTCAATATATTGTGATACCTTGGGTTTCATATATTGTACTTGGTTTTGCTTGCGGTGCGGCTCTTGGCTTTTTTAGAAAGATGTACCACCTTGAAATAAACAATGCAATGGCAACCGGGTCTGCGCGTTTTGTTGGGCTTGAAGCGGTAAATGCGGCGCAAAAAAAGGATAAGGCAATTAAATCTTTAATTATCTTCCTTATTTGTTTGGCTGCTTTTTCGGCCGGTTCGTTTTTGTATGGAATGCTTTTAAGATTGGATTACAGCATTGTTGATAATTTTAGAATTGGGCTTGGGTCTCCCGGTGCTTATGTTCCAAGGTTGCAGCATGGTTTGTTTGCGGGGCTTGGGCCTGTTGGTAATATTTTAAGGATTATTGGGTTAATTGTAATTTGCGTTATTCCCTATTTGTTTTGCCCGAGAGTTAATAGTAAAAAAGTGTGATTTATAATTTGAATTAAACTGCCGTCACTTATGTGCTGGCTATATTTTAGAGAGTAAAGAATAAAAGTGTTTTAAAATATATACCAAGCTGGTGACTTTTGTTTAATTATAAAGGTCACCAGCTTGGTAGTCGTAAAACCACAAATTTATATCATCCCAATAATTATGCTATAACCACCGGATATCAAACACTTCATATGATACCAAGGAAGCGGTATATAAACGCAAAAAGCGTGTTGGCGAGCGAGAAAAGATTTAAAATCACTACATTAATACCTTCTGGAGAGTCTCTACCAAGAACCATCTTAAATGAAATGGAAAATTTCATACTTTGGAGTAATTTAATCCCTGATTAATTCCAGATTGCCGTTAGATAAATATTAAACCAGCCAATAGCAATTACTTGGCTGGTTTTTGCGAGAGGTCTTTGAGGTTACTTTGCTCATAGATTAATTGTTTGCTAATTATAAAGTAGCTCTTGTTGTTGATGGCAAGATGGACACATTACCGATTTGCTCCTTTAGAACTTCTGAAAACACATGAGCAGCTACACCGTTAAAGTTACTGTATAAGTCAGATAAGTCATCATTAAAGAACTGAATGACTTCTTTTTTAAACACCGGAAATATAACTTCCGAATCAAATATTGTTCTGAACTCAATACATTCAAAATAATGATTTGTACCAAGTGCATCTTTAAAAACTTCGATGACTCTGCAAATATCATCGAATTGTCCGGTTGGTTTTACAGCTTGTCCACAGTGTAAAACTTCAACACGGACAATTATATTCCCAAAACTTTTGCATCGCAAGAGAATATCGGCTAAAGCAAGTGCTTTTTTTAGACTTCTTACTTCAACCTGAATTATAAAATTAGAATCCGATATTTCTTTCATTTCTAAAACCTCTACACATCTGTCTTTGCCAATAGAATGCTTTAAGAAGTTGAAAAAAGTGTACCATGGCGGACTCAATTTTACTAAATTATCTTCGCTCAATTTTACTCCTCCTTTACTTTTCATTATTTTTATAAAGCGCTTTATACTTATATCATATGGCTTGGCCATATAAAGTGCGCCAACTTTACAGAGTATGTCATCAAAAATAACGTCGGACATGCCTGTTTGACATCATTTTATATTCATATGTATAAAAATTTAAGTAATTATATAATTTTACCAAAAAATATTTGACAAACACGGTATGGATAGCTCCAAAATAATTAATCCTGCATCTGACAAATTATCGGATGCAGGATTTTATATTTTGATATTTTTTTACAGAATACAATAAAAAATGCTTGACAAACACTGGAAGTTAATATATAATGAGGATTACATGCAAGGGCACTAAACGTGCTTGCCCGGTTTGAACTTTGACGAGCCTCTTCCGGGCAAGCACCCAGCGGCCCTAATAAGACCTGATGATATTATAGTCTCACTCAGGTCTGTTTGTCAAGCTGAATTTATAAACTAAATTCTAAGAGTTTCGACACAGTGCAAAAAGACCGAAGGGTGGGCTGTTTTTGTTGATAAGAAATGTAGATAAATCGGGAAGGATTGCCGTTCCTAAAAAGATACTTAAAGCTTTAAATATAAATAATGGTGATGGTATTGAAATTTATGTAGACGGAGAATGTATTAATCTTCAAAAGCATATTGCTGACTGTTATGTATGCGGCAGCTCGCATGATACCCAAAATGCCAACAAAGGATATTTATGCCATAGATGCTTTGAAAAGTTGAAATTGAAATAATTCCGATGTTAATTTGCTATATAACATATAACCGTAGTGCCCGCATCTTCCGCACTGTCTAAAATAATTTTACCATCATGATGTTCCGTAATATGTTTAACAATAGATAGCCCAAGCCCCGTACCGCCGGTCTTTTTTGACCGGGAACTGTCTACACGATAAAACCTTTCAAATACACGCTTCTGATGCTCTTTTGAAATTCCGATACCTGTATCAGACACAGCAATTTTGCAATACCCATTTTCTTCGCTTAAACTAACAGTAACATTGCCGCCTTCTTTGTTATACTTAATTCCGTTGTGGATTAAATTATACAAAAGCTCGTCAATTAAACGGCTGTTGCCCATAAGCTGCATCGTCTGCCCTGTAAGCCCAATTGTTACCGATTTTTCTTCGGCCTTTTCCTGTAAAGCAGCTATGACTGATTTTGCCAGCTTATGAACATCAAATGAGGCAAAGTCCCTTGGGGCCTTGTTTTCGTCAAATTCCGACAAACGTATTATATCATCAATAATATCAATCAAACGCTTGGCATGTGCGGAAATTTTGCCGGAAAAATCACTTATATCTTCTGTCTTAGCCATGCCGTTGGACATCATTTCGGCCAATGCAGAAATTGTTGTAAGCGGTGTTTTCAGCTCATGCGATACATTAGCGGTAAATTCTTTGCGTTGCTTTTCAGCTTTAGTTTGCTCGGTTGTATCTAAAAAGAAAATAATAGCTCCGCAGCAGATTTCATTGCTGATTACAGGATTTAAAAAAACATTATAATTTCTGTTGTTTTTAGTAAATGAAATTTCCAAATGTGTACCGCTAAGACATTGTTTAACACCTTGCATAAACTCCGGGTCGCGATAAATACGCAAAATATTTTTCTGCGTAATGTCCTGCTCTTTATGTATGCCAAAGATATCCAAGATACTTTTATTGGCAGCCATAACCAAACCATTTTCATCCAATATAACCAGCCCTTCACGCATATTTGAAATGATGGCGGATGTAGTATCAGCACGATTTTTAAGTACCGATAATTGATTTGTTATTTCCTGCTTCTGATGGTCAATTTTTTGGATAAAAGGCCGCAGTTCTTCATACATAAACTTGCTAGGCACAGAATCTCCAAGCTTATCCATACTTTCAAAATCAATTTCACCAAGGGGCTTGATGATTTTTCCTGTCAAGCGGTAAGCTATAAAATATGCCAATGCCAAAATGGCCAAAGTTATCATTACAAGTGCCGGCAAAATAGCAGGAAATACTTCGCCCAAGCTGTTTAATGTGCGGGAAAAACGCAAAACATTCCCGTTTTGCAGTTTTATTGCATAATAAAATGTTTCAGCACCCAAAGTATCAGAGCCGCGAATGGCTTCGCCGCTGCCATATGCTATGGCCAGGATAAATTCTTCACGGTTACTGCGATTATCATATAAATCCGCCCGGGCATAGCTGTCCGAAATCACCCATCCATCCGAAGAAATAAGCGTCATGCGGGTGTTGCCGCTTTCAAAATTTACAATCTCTTCAAAATTGCCTTGATTAAGCAATTCCGCAGCAAGATGAGCCTTATCTCTAATTGCAGTCATTTCATGGGTCTGCGCCGCATTAAAAAACATAAAGCCAAACGACAATGCCAAAGCCATAATACAAATTAAAATCAAGCCGACAAAGCTGCTGTAAATGCGCCTATGCAAAGTCATTCCCCCAGTTTATAGCCAACATTACGTATGGTTTTTATATGTTCTCCTGCCGTTCCAAGTTTTTGCCTTAATGATTTTATATGCATATCCAATGTGCGGCTTTCACCCTCAAAATCATAACCCCACACCGTTTCCAAAATTTTATCCCTGTTTAATACTATATCCGCATTTATAAGCAAGTAATGCAGCAATTCATATTCTTTAAAAGTAAGCACCAATTTTTCTCCGTGTGCAGTTACGCTGCGCCGGGCATGGTTCATTTGTATGTTCTTGTATGTAATGTCTTGTTGATTAAGTGACGAAGAGCCGCTTCTTCGTAAAATTGCATTGATGCGCGAAATAAGCTCCATAACGCCAAAGGGCTTGGTTATATAATCATCCGCACCCAAATCAAGCCCTTTCACTTTATCATGCTCACTTCCCTTTGCAGTCAGCATTATAACAGGCAGTGCCTGATATTCAGTGCTTTGTCGCAGTTTTTTTAAAACAGCCAAGCCGTCATCTCCCGGCAGCATAATATCAAGTATGACCAAATCAGGTGCCAAAGCCCCTTTATCGTTAAGTGCCGCAAAAAAACTTGCGCCGCTTTCAAAACCCAAAGCTTCAAAATTGGCAGTGCGTAAAGCGTATATAACTATTTCACGTATATCTTCGTCATCTTCCACTATCCAAATATGCGGCATAAGCCCTCTCCTAAAACCTTATTTCTTTTCAACTTGACGCCCCGTTATGGAATACACAACCCATTCCGCAATATTGCAGGCATGGTCGCCTATTCTCTCAAAATACTTAGCTATCATAAGCAAATCAACAGCCTGTTCGCCATTAGAGCTATCCGCCCGAATAAGCTCTATTAAATCAAATTTTACAGCATCAAAAAGATTGTCTACAACATCATCATATTCAATTACAGCTTTAGCCAGCTCCAGGTCATTTCTAACAAAAGCATCAATACTCTGCGTCACCATTTTTATAGTAGCTTCTCCCATTTGCGGTATATGCTCAAGCTTCGTAATATAAGGCGCACCATTCATCATCATTACTATTTCAGAAATATCGGCGGACTGGTCGCCAATGCGCTCCATATCCGTAATTATTTTAAGCGCAACCGATATCACCCTTAAATCTCCTGCCACAGGCTGCTGCTGCAAAAGCAGTTTAAGGCACAAATTCTCTATGTCCTTTTCTTTTTGGTCAACATCATCTTCAATTTCAATTACTTTTTTGGCAAGCTCTATATTTTGCTCTTTAAGGGCCTGCGTAGCCATCATTATTGTTTTTTCAATAAGGGCGCCCATTTCTATCATCATATCATTTAATTTTGTCAATTGCTCTTCAAATCTGCTGCGCATCATCCAAACCTCCCCGTTATATAATCTTCGCATCGCTTATCTTTGGGCAATGAGAAAATCTGCTCGGTTTTACCGTATTCAATAAGTTCACCCATCAAAAAGAAGCCTGTGTTATCGGAAATTCTGGTTGCCTGCTGCATATTATGGGTGACAATTACAACCGTATACATTCGTTTCAGCTCCGTTACCAATTCTTCTATTTTAGCAGTGGAAATGGGGTCTAAAGCTGATGTAGGTTCGTCCATCAGCAAAACCTCCGGCTCTACAGCCAAAGCCCGGGCTATGCAAAGTCGCTGCTGCTGCCCTCCCGATAAACTTAGCGCGCTTTTTTTCAGCCTGTCTTTTGTTTCTTCCCATATAGTGGCATTGCGCAGGGATTTTTCAACTATTTCATCCAGCCTGCCTTTTACTTTAATGCCATGCACACGAGGACCGTAAGCAACATTGTCATAAATTGACATAGGAAACGGATTTGGTTTTTGAAAAACCATGCCCACTTGCTTTCGCAAAACATTGACATCCATACTCTTATAAATATCCACGCCGTTAAGAAAAATCTTGCCTTCAATTCTGCATCCGTCTATAAGGTCATTCATGCGGTTTAAAGTTTTAATTAAGGTGGATTTGCCGCAGCCGGACGGGCCTATAAGCGCTGTAATTTCATTTTTATTTACGGTAAGGTTTACATTATGAAGGGCTTGAAAATCTGAATAAAACAAATCCAAATCCTTAACTTCATAGGTTTTCATATAGTCGTATCCTTTCTTATACCTTTTTCAATTTTCTTGCTAAATAATTAGCAGTTAAGTTTATACAAAGAACCAGCAGCATTAGAATTATTGCAGTTGCGTATGCTCTTTGCATATCACCATGTTCTACGGTTATCAAATACATAAAAACAGAAAGGGTTGCGCCTGAGCTTCTTAAATTGTTTGGCATATCAAGCAATGTGCCTGCGGTTAATAAAAGTGCTGCGGTTTCTCCGACCAGACGCCCTATAGAGAGGATTACAGAAGCAAGTATGCCGTTTATAGCAGCAGGCAATACCACTTTACGTATTGTATAAAACTTTCCCGCCCCAAGAGCATAGCTGCCCATTCGGTAGGACATAGGCACAGCTCGCAAAGCATCTTCTGTAGAGCGGATTATTATAGGCAATATCATTATCGCCACTGTAAATATACCCGCCTGTAAAGACCAAGTCCATCCCAGAACAATAACATAAAATAAAAACCCGAACAGTCCGTATATTATCGAAGGGATACCACTTAATGTTTCTATGGAAGCACGCACAATCCTAACCAATTTTGAATTGGGATTGGCATATTCGTTAAGGTAAATTGCCGCCCCAATCCCTAAAGGTACAGAAATAGAAAGTGTTAAGGCAACAATAATAGAGGTTGACACTATCATGGGCATAAGGCTAAATCCACGGGGCGCATCTAAAGAAAACACGAAATCAAAAGTCAGATGCTGTATTCCGTTAATGATTATTAAAAGTAGTATAGAAAACAACACTAACACGGAAACACCTATACCAAAATATACCTTAATGTAATTTAAGACATTATTAAATTTACGTCTTGTTGACATTTTACAATCGCCCTTTCAAAAATTATGAATCTTTTGCGTAATTGGTTTGGTTTCTGTTTAATATAGTAAGAACTACATTAAGGCAAATTATTATAGTAAAAAGAACAACCCCAATCCCAAACAAAGTATCTCTGTGAAGGCCGGAAGCATAGGACATTTCCATAGCAATTCCGGTAGTAAGCGTTCTGACGGGGGCAAGAAAAGTACTGGTCTGGAAAAATTGCCCGATACTTCCGGGCATACGGGAAACATTGCCCGCAACCATAATAACAGCCATAGTCTCTCCAACGGCACGTCCAATGCCCAATATGTACGCCCCGTTTATACCGCCTTTTGCGGCAGGTACAACTACTTGAAACAAAGCCTCTGTTTTTGTTGCACCCAAAGAAACAGCGCCTTCAAAAAAATGGCTTGGAACGGCACGCATGGCAGCTTCTCCCAAGTTTATTATGGTGGGAAGAATCATCATAGTCAATATAATAATTGCAGCAAGCAAAGAGTTTCCTGTGCCGCCAAAATTATTGCGTATAAACGGCAAAATAACAGCCACGCCAAAGAAGCCGTATAAAACCGAGGGAATGCCCCCTAAAAGCTCCACCATAGTTTTGACGGGACGGTATATTTTTTTAGGGCAAAAAAAGGCTAAATAAATTGCGCCCCACTTCCCAATACGAGAGCCAAAAATAAAAGCAAATACAGTTGTCGCAAAAGTTGCATAGAGCATGGGCATCATGCCAAACTGAGGATTAGTGCCATGTGTTGGTGCCCAAGTAGTGCCTAATACAAAATTCATAAAGCCAACTTCTAATATAGCCGGCACGCCGTTGGTAAATATAAAGAAAATTATAACAAATAGCGTTAAGGCGGAAACAAGACTACACACCAAGAACAATGCCTTGGTGATAGCCTCTGCAGCCCTAACGCTTCTGCTGTTTTTTATTGATATATCATTTTTCGATTTATCGTCTTGCATGGCAGAAGCAGTTTTCATCCGGTTTATCTCCTTAAGCAGTTATTGTATAACAGGAACATATTCTTCTGCCTGTACAATATCTTGACCGTCCAAGGACATAACCCAATCTAAGAATGTTTGGGTTTGTTCATTAACTCCGGCTAATTGGAAAGCCATATGGAAGCCTATAGCAAATGGGTAAGTTCCGTCAGCGGCGGCGGCACCGGAGAAAGATATGCCGTCTACAGAAACCGCAGAAACGCTGCGGCCTGCAATCAACCCATATGTAACATAGCCAATTGCGTTTACATTTTGCTCAACAGATGTTAAAACACCGTTGGAGCCTGTGCCTATCAAGCTGTAGGCAACTTCATCGGCCACATCTGCCATGCCTTCAAAGCCGCCTCTTGCACCGGAACCGGATTCACGGGAAACCACAATTATTCCGGCATCATTTCCGCCAACATCTGACCAATTTGTTATTTCCCCTAAGAAAATCCCTCGTATATCATCAAACGAAAGGTTAGAAACCGGGTTAGATTCATGAGTGATTACCGCCAGGCCGTCTATAGCGAAAGTTATAAAACCAAGTTCTGCAAGTTCATCGGCGTTTAGATTACGCGAAGCAAGGCCTATGTCTGCAACACCTTCAATTGCCGCTGTCATACCGGCTCCGGTACCCATACTTTGAACTTCTACGTTGTACTGCGGGTTAGATGCCATAAAAGCATCCGCTAATGCTTGCGCAACAGGAGCAACCGTTGTAGACCCGGCAACCACTATGTCACCGCCTGCATTAACTGAATCGTCCGCAGGGGATGTATTTGCCGGTGTTGGTGTGTCCGCAGCCGCTTCACCATTACCGCCGCAGCCTGTCAGCGCAAAAACAAATGCCGATAGCATAGCTGCCGCAAAAACCTTAATAATACTTTTTTTCATCATTTTTCCTCCATAAGCTGTGTAATTGTATTTTACAAATCAAGAATATGATATGAATGTAAAATAGCAATAGAGCCAATGTAAATTCTAAGTAAATTTATTATGGCTCGGTTTATGCGGAAATATGACTTGAGTAAAATTGGAACTGCATCTATATCTACTGCGGTACAGCATAATATTAGCAAATATCTTTAATCCTTTTTCAACATTTCAACATATTACACACCAACTGCACAGTTTCTAATTAAATTTAACGCAAATGCAACAATAAATTTGTGTTAAATTAAGTATTGACAGCATAGGTATATCGTGTATAATTGAATTAGCTAATCGTTTAGATTTTATTTTCTTTGGGAGTTGAGCCGCCATAACTATTAAGGATATAGCAAAATATGCAGGGGTATCCACAGCCACGGTTTCGTATGTAATAAACGGAACCAAGCCCGTAACGCCCGAAAAAAGGCAGCGGGTTCTTGATGTGATTGCCAAAACCGGTTATCAGCCAAACTTAGTTGCTAAAAATTTACGTACCAAAAAAAGTAATAGCATCGGCGTACTTGTAGAGGATATTCTGGCCTTTCCCACGTCACGTATAATTAATGGTATCTCTGAATATATGGAAAGCACAGACTATCATATTTTGTTAAACGATTTACGGATGCTGGAAAGTTTGTATGATAAATATAATCAAATCATTCACCAAAAAGACAAAATCATCAAGCAATTGTTATATTTAATTCATGCCGCCAAGGTGGATGCTGTTATTTATGTGGGTATGTTTGACAGGGATGTTTCAGGAATAATCCCAAATATTAACAAACCTGTAACCATTGTATACTCGACCTCCGAAGATGCGCATACAAGCTTTGTTACTTATGAAAACAAAGATATTTCCACACAAATGATGCGATATTTAATAGATGCGGGACATAGGCATATTGTTGTTATTTCAGGCCCCATACACACATCTCCGACACAATTAAGGCTTGAAGGCATACGCAAAGCATTTGATGAAGCAGGGCTTACATTCGACAACAGTTCAGTAAAAGCCGGTGACTGGGGGCGCGACTCCGGATATCACTGCATAAAAGAAATTTTAAAGCTTAAAAATAAAAAGTTACCAACGGCAATTTTTGCAATGAACGATTTTATGGCTATCGGCGCAATGGATGCGATAAGAGAAGCAGGATTGCGTGTGCCTGAAGATATATCCGTTACAGGATTTGATAACAGAAGCGTATCAGACCTTGTGTTTCCGAAGCTGACTACCGTGGAAATAGACCTTAAATCTGTCGGGTTTACCGCAGCGCAAATGACCGCAGAAAAATTGGCAGGTTCCGGCAGGTATATGCAAGAGCGCAAAATAATAATCCCCAGTAAAATGATTTTCCGTAACTCTGTATGCGAAAATATTTTATATAGATAGGGTGGATATATATGTCAGAAATGATGAAAGCCCTGCCGTTAAAGGATGTTGCAATCAAAGGGTCTTTTTGGGGCAGGTATATGGATTTATTGCGGAATGAAATGATTCCGTTTCAATGGGAAGTGCTTAACGACCGTTGCGACGATGCCCCAAAAAGCCATTGCATTAAAAACTTTGAAATAGCGGCGGGCGTGAGCCAGGGCGAGTTCTACGGAATGGTATTTCAGGACAGCGACTTGTATAAATGGCTGGAATGTGTTTCCTACAGCCTGGCTGCCTGCCCGGATGCCAAACTGGAAAATATAGCCGACAAAGCCATTGAACTCATAGGTGCAGCACAATCCCCTAACGGATATGTTAATACCTACTACACAATTAAGGAGCCGGATAAGCGCTGGTCAAATTTGCATCAGGGCCATGAGTTGTATTGTGCGGGACATTTAATTGAAGCCGCAACCGCTTATTACGATGCAACAGGAAAAACTGCTTTTTTAGATATAGCAATACGTTTTGCGGACTGCATTGATAGCATTTTTGGCCTTGATGAAGGCAAACTTAACGGTTATCCCGGCCATCAGGAAATTGAGCTTGCATTGTATAAGCTCTACCTGGTCACAAAGGAAAAACGTTATCTAAACCTATCTGCATATTTCATTAAAGAACGCGGTAAAGAGCCAAACTATTTTGATTTAGAGAAGAATAAGCCGGAATATATTGATATTTTTCCGGTATTAAAATCATTGGACATGACATATTCCCAATCCCATATCCCTCCTGTAGAACAGCGCGCGGCCGTGGGCCATGCTGTCCGGGCGGTGTATATGTACAGCGCAATGGCTGATTTGGCCGCCGAGCTTGAAGACAAAGCCTTGTCCGATGCTTGTAATGCACTTTATGAAAATATAACGTCAAAACAAATGTACATAACCGGGGCAATCGGCTCTACGGCTTTTGGAGAGAAATTTACAACAGATTATGACTTGCCAGGCGATTTAATTTACGGCGAAACCTGCGCCTCCGTGGGGCTGATGATGTTTAGCCGAAGAATGAATGTACTTCATGGCAAGGCCGAATATGCCGACACTATGGAGCTTGCTCTATATAATACTGTACTTGCGGGAATGTCTTTAACAGGAAAGAATTTCTTCTACGTAAATCCCTTGGAGGTTGACCCAAAAAGAAGCCTTTCTAACCCAAATTACAGACATATAAGACCGGTGCGCCCAAGGTGGTTTGCCTGCGCCTGCTGCCCGGCAAATTTGGCACGCACCATAGCGGGCCTTGGCCTTTATGCTTACGGCACAACGTCTGCGGGTCTATATATAAATCTTTATTGCACAGGCGAGGCAAAAGACGGCAAACGCAAAATAGAGGTAAACACAGAATATCCTTTTGGAGAAACAGCTAACATTGCAGTAAGCGGCGGTTGTTTCAAACTATATCTAAGAAATCCGGGGGCCGCACCCATAAAATCCGTTAAAATTGGCGGCCATCCCATAGAAATTACTACAGAAAATGGTTATATTGTACTTGAACGTGACTGGCAGGGCGAAGAAATTGAATTGCTGTTTGACATGACCCCAAAATACATTTACAGCGCAGGTGAAGTTCAAAGCAACTCAGGAAAAGCGGCAATAATGAGCGGTCCAATTGTTTATTGCGCCGAAGAAATAGACAATGGGCCGATGCTTGGAAGTTATATACTAAATGATAAGGAGGCGATAACAAGAACCGAAATGCCGGAAAGACTTCTTTCGGTCGGTACAGCCCTTTTGGCAAATGCCTATAAGTACAATCATTTGCCGGGCGGGCTTTACAGAACGGAAAAACCGGATTTACAGCCATGCACCCTGCGTTTAATTCCATATTTCCTATGGGCAAACCGGGGCGAAAATGAAATGAGGGTGTTTATGCCCGCGTTACATGCATTACCATAGGCTCTTTTTGCGCAAAAGGCGCAACTAAAAATAATAGAGCAAATTATAAGGAGGATTATTATGCGATTTACCCCCCCTAAGTTCTTAGCACTCTCACTGGTAATGATATTAGCTGTAGTTGTTCTTACGGCCTGCGGAGCAGACCCTGCCGCAGGCGCAACAGAGGGCGTTCCTACAATCACAATGATGTTTTGGGGCGGTCTTGACGAAATGAATGCAATGAATCAAGTAATTGACGATTTTAATGCTTTAAACGAAGGCAGAGTATTTGTTATTTCCGAGCATGTTCCCGCAGACTTTGGTACAGTAATGAACACAAGACTTGCTGCAGGTGACCCGCCGGACATTGCTTACACCGGCTCTGGCGGCTTTTACACCATGGCTTCCGAAGGTCATTTCTTTGCAATTGATGACTTAATGGGCCCTGACTTTTTGGATACCATTGTTCATGACGCCATTTGGAGATATGACGGCAGAATTTACGGTCTTTCCACCGCCCAAGTTAACTTGATGCTTTTCTATAATGCGGATATTTTTGAAGCCAATGGCGTAGAACCCCCACCCCACCATTTTGACGATGCCATGACCTGGGACGAGTTTGTGCATAAAGCCCAGCTTGTTACCGTTGACAGAAACGAAAACAACGCACTTTCTCCTAACTTCAATCCCAACCAAATAGCAACTTTTGGTTTTAATGTCGGCCCTTGGCTTAACAACCTGGCACTTTTTGCATATTCCAACGGCGCACGTATTGTAAACGAAGCCGGTACAGATACCGATTTTGCAAGTCCCGAATGGATTGAAACCATGTATAAAGTAAACAGACTTATTCACGTTTACCGCGTTTCTCCAACACCTGCCGAAGTAGAAGGCTTCCCCGACAGCGCTTTTATGAACAATGCATTTGCTATGACAATTGACGGAAGCTGGTCAAAAATGTGGTTTTCCACACTTGATTTCAGATGGGGCACCGCTGTATCAGTTGATTTTGGTGCAGGGCCTTTTACAATGTCCCCTCCGGGCGTAACATCTATTTTTGCCGGTTCGCAGCATCCCGAGCTTGCGTGGGAGTTCTGGCAATTTAAAATGGATGTCCAAAACGGAGCTACAGACCTGTATGCCGGCGGTCTTTGGCAGCCTATTGTTCATGACCCGTGGTATACAGACGAAGCAGCTCTTGCCGTTTGGACAGATAACGATGCACATCCGGCCGGTTTCCGCTACGCCGCTTTAGACATGGCCATGCGTCCGGCGCAAGTTGTTCCGCTTCCTTCGTCATACATAAGAAATACAGGCGAGTTTACACAATTCTTTACGCCTGCTGTGCAAAATATTTTACACAATCCTATGACGCTTGAAGAAGTCGGCGACGTTATGAGAGAACTTCAACAAACAATTACAGACAACAACGGTTTCCACGGAATTTACAACCCCATCCCCCTTCAATTCCTGCCGCCCAGAAGATAGTTCCGGGATATAAAGCGCAAGGGTATTGACATTGCCCCGGCATAGGCAGAACTTTCTTTGCCGGGGCTTTCTTAAACTTTGATGAAGGGTGGATTGATATTGATGACTAACAAAGCTGTATTAAAACCGGGTTCCGGAAAACTTTTTAAGCGCAGCGAGATATATGGATGGCTCTTTGCCGGTCCTGCTATTTTTGGGTTTTTGGCGTTTACGCTCGGCCCTATGCTATCAAGTATTTATTTAAGTATGACAGATTCTACGCTGGGCTTCGGCGGAAATTTTATTGGTTTTGATAATTATATAAGAATGATTGTAACAGACCCCTTTACTTGGACGTCGCTTAGGGTCACATTTACTTTTGTAGCCATTTCTGTTCCTTTAACTCTGTTAACATCTTTTTTTATAGCTTTGCTTTTAAACACAGAAGGGCTTAGAGGTGTTAAGTATTGGCGCACAATAGCGTATATACCATCAATTGTACCCGGCGTAGCAACCGCATTTTTATGGAGATGGATTTTTAACCCGCGCGGCTTATTAAACCATCTTTTAGAAAGCGTTGGCATGCAAGGGCAAAACTGGCTCTTTGACGAGTCGCTTGCTTTGCCGTCCATTGCCTTTATGGGCGTTTGGGGCATAGGCGGCAGCATGGTTATCTTTTTGGCAGGCTTGCAAGGTGTTCCCCGTTCTTTATATGATGCCATAGAAGTGGATGGCGGCGGCATTTTTGCAAAATTCCGCTATGCTACGCTTCCGTTTATGACACCCACTATTTTCTTTAACTTTATCATGGGCATAATAGGCACGCTGCAAGTGTTTATGGCAGCGCTTTTGATAACAGAAGGCGGCCCTAACAATGCAACGCTTTTCTTTGGGTATCATCTGTACAGAACAGCTTTTGAAAGGCTTAACATGGGCTATGCCGCTGCACTTAGCTGGTTTATGTTTGTAATAGTTTTGTTCTTTACAGCAATAGTATTTGCCACAAGCAAACATTGGGTTTATTATGAAGGGGGCGACGACAGATGATACTGAGCAACCCGCAAAAAAAGGCAAAGGGCATGAGCCGCTCTGCCGCCCATGCTATAAAGCTTACAATATGCTACACTTTAGTGGCTATTTTATGCGCAACTTTTCTTTTACCGTTTTATTGGATGATACGCAGTGCATTAATGGACCAAGGGCAGCTTTTCCGCTATCCTATTCAGTTTTTTCCTAATCCCATAGTGTGGGAAAATATTCCATACGCTCTTAACAGCCAGCCTTTCCCTCTGTTTTTCCGCAACACCATTTTCTTGGTAATTATGAATATGGCGGGCGTGGTTATCACGTCGTCCATGGCGGGATATGCGTTTTCAAGGCTGAAATGGCGCGGCAAAAAAGTTGTGTTTTATTGCTTGCTAAGTACAATGATGATACCCGGCTTTACTACGCTTATTCCAACTTTTCTTATATGGAGCGCACTGGGTTTTCACAATACTTATATTCCGTTGATATTTCCGGCCTGGATGGGCGGAGGGGCATTTTCTATCTTTCTTTCACGCCAGTTTTTCATGACTATTCCTAAAGAGCTGGACGAAGCTGCACTTATAGACGGCGCGGGTCACTGGAAAATTTTCTGGGTTATACTTATGCCGCTGTTAAAGCCTGTCCTTGCGGTTTTGGCAATCTTTACATTTATGGGCACTTGGAACGACCTTTTAGGGCCGCTTATTTACCTGCGTGACAGAAATCTCTTTACGCTTTCACTTGCGCTTGCAAGCTTCAGAGGACCTTTTGGCGGAAGAATGGACTTCCTTATGGCGGCTTCGGCTATTGTTACACTGCCTATGATTGTTGTATTCTTCTTTTTCCAGCGTTATTTTATAGAGGGTGTTACCCTCACCGGAATTAAAGGATAATATCACTTACGAAGCAATAACTTAAAGGAGTTGTTTATCATCACTAATTTAACATCTAAGCAAATTGTTAAAAACGATTCAGATAGTATTTATATTGGCAATATATACACCATAGAAGAAGATTTGATACTTCCCGAAACCGGTAAAAACGGCTCGGCAATACTATGGTCAACCGATATGCCTTATATTATAAGCGAAAAGGGCAAGGTGGTGCGCCCAAGGGAAGGTGCCGGTAATCGTAAGGTTATGCTGACGGCTACGGTAACACATGGAGAAGAATCCATAACCCGTGAATTTGAAGCAACGGTTTTGGCAATTAAGTCAGATGTAAAAATCATTAAGGCCATACCCGTAATTGAGGAGATTTTTATAAATCACCCATATGAACTGCCAAGTGTGGTGATTGTTAAAAAAGATGACGGCACTTTTTCAACTTCGTCTGTAAGCTGGAAAGACACACGGGACTTTGCGTCTTTAAGTGAAGGTGTATATGAAATAGAAGCCGAGCTTATAGCCGAAACGGATATTGTTCCAAAGGCTGTAATTACAGTAAGGGCCGGACTTACAAAGTCTGATGGTGAAAACCCGGTCATTTTAGCCAGGAAAAGCAGTTATGGCGCAGCAAAAATTACCGGCGGGTTTTTAAATGAAAACCGCATCCGTGCCGAGAAATTTTTAATATCCTGCAATTTAGATTCTATGCTTTACAATTTCAGGGAAGCGGCAGGGCTTGATTTGCAGGGCGCAGAACCCATGCTGGGCTGGGACGCCCCCGAATGTCTGCTGAAAGGTCATACAACCGGGCACTATCTTTCCGCAATAGCCCTTGCATATGCAGGAAATACAGAAAATCAGACGAAATTCGGCGAAATTATTGCATATATGATAGATGGCTTGGCCGAATGTCAGGACGCTATGGAAGCAAGCGGCAAATTTAATTACGGCTTTTTAAGCGGCTATTCTGAAGAGCAATTTGACAAACTAGAGGAATATGTGGTATATCCCAAGATATGGGCGCCGTATTATACCTTACATAAAATTCTTGCGGGTTTGATAGACTGCCGCGAATACGCTGATTCAAAAAAAGCTCTTGAAATTGCCTCAAAACTTGGTCTATGGATATATAACAGGCTGTCAAAATTACCCAAAGAGCAGCTGCAAAAAATGTGGGCTATGTATATAGCCGGGGAATTTGGCGGCATAAACGAATCCTTGGCAAGACTTGAGAAATTTACCAAAAAGCCCGAACATTTGGCTGCCGCAAAGCTTTTTGACAATGAGAAGCTTTTTTATCCCATGTCTAAAAACACAGATACTTTAGGGGGGATTCACGGCAACCAGCATGTTCCGCAAATTGTGGGTGCGCTTGAAATTTTCGCCCGCACAAAAGAAAAAGTATACTATGACATAGCACGCAATTTCTGGCAGTTTGTAACATCGTCTCATATCTATAATATAGGCGGCTCAGGCGAAGGCGAAATGTTCCAAGACCCGCATAAAATAGGCACAATGCTTACAAATAAAACGGCTGAAAGCTGCGTTTCTTACAATATGCTTAAACTTACAAGCATGCTGTTTGAATATGAGCCAAGGTCATCATACATGGATTATTTTGAAAAAACCCTGTTTAATCACATAGCCGCCTCTCAAGACCAAAGCGGCCCCATCGGCGGTTCAACTTATTTCATGCCGCTTCTGCCCGGCGGCCAAAAGGGCTATGATTCCCGTTCAAATACTTGCTGTCATGGTACAGGACTTGAAAACCATGTTAAATATCAGGGCGGCATATATTATTTGGATGGAAAATCTGTATATATAAATCTATATATACCTTCTGAATTATCAGACGTGGGCGGCCTTGAAATTATCAATGACTTCTTGAAAGAAAGCGAAGGCCATAAAGCCGTTATCAAAATAACCCGCGCGGGATTTGATGAATTACGTCTTCGCATCCCCTGTTGGAGCAAAGATGGTTTTACAGTAAGGCTAAACGGCGAAATTAAAAAATATGAAGCAGCAGAAGGTTATGCCGTTATCAAAGGTGATTTTAAAGAAGGTGATGAGCTTGATGTCGGTTTTGACTTTAAATTAAGAGTTGAGCGAACCAAAGATGCGCCGGAAATAGCTTCTCTGTATTACGGCCCATTGGTTATGACTATTCTTGATGATTCAGATGATTTTATCACCCTTGAAAATGGGTTTGAAAACAGAATGCAAAAAACAGGTGATTTTGAGTTTACATTGGACGGACGTAAATTTGTTCCGAATTATTTTGCCAGTACGCAAAAATACCACGCATATTTTAAAATTATGCAATAAAATAGACCTGTTTCAAGCCTTCGTATGGACGGCCTTTAGTCGCCCATACGAAGGTTGCTGTACGTAAATATTACAGGAGGTCATCCATATGAGAGACCCAAAAACTATCAGAATGATGCGTGTTTTAGACAAAGATATTGCGGAGCTTTCACAAAAAATACATTCCTCCGGCAAATATGAGAAGTCTTTATTTATGCCAACAAGCGAAAGTATAAGCATATTAAATGCAGAAATTGACACTCTTGTTAGACGCATAAACGATATTGACATAAGCGACCCTGTTTACAATATACTTTCCGGTCATTTTACAGATTTTATTGAAGCCATGCGTCAAAGTGTAAATACTTATTCCGATAATCCTTCAAGAAGTATTCAAATGATTACAGGTCGTATGTACAGCTTGTGCTGTATGGATTACCGCCCGGATGAACAGCGCAGGGATGCTGTAACAGCCAGATTTCAAGCCCTTCCGCAATTATGGCATGATGGTATATTGCCCGCACTTGACAATATTACGCCCGAAAAACTGCGCAGCGTGCTGGCAGCGTTAAATCAAGCAAAGGAAACCGCCGGGCATGTCATTCCTAAGCTGGAAATTTCATTCAAAAGTCTTTCCAAAGCCCAAATTGACGAAATTCGTCTTTCAATTGATGCATATTTGGATAATATAGGTTCTTATGCCGAATATGTCGGCAAAATGATTGATGAAAAGGGCAATTCCCTTAGGCCAGCAATAAGAGCAGATGATGAAGTCATTGAAATAACTCAGGAAGAATATCGCAATGCGCTTAAAAATAATATCGGCGTCGATTTGGATGAAATACTAAGTTGGTATGAATACGAAAATGCAAAAACACGTTTAGAATCGCTTGATATTGCAGGCAAAATCGGCCATAATGTAAAATCCACAGCCGAAGTCAGTGATTTATTATTTAAACATGCAGGGCCATGCGATTCGCCCGAGGAAATGTTCCTCCGGGCGAACCTTTACTTAAAACGAGCCCGGGCGGCGGCGCACGACTATATTTGGCTTCCCGAAAATGAAGTCTGCGAGTGTGTGCCTATTCCGGAGCAGCTTAAAGACTCATATCCCTGGGGCGGATACTCAAGCGATTGGCCGTCCCGATATCCCCTATACAACACTATGTTTTTAAACAACCACAATTACACGGCAATAACTGACGGTTGGATAAAAATTAATGCATTACATGAAGCATATCCGGGCCACCATGCACAGTTTTTAAGGGCAGCAATAGACCCCATCCCCGAAACCATGAAAAGAGGGGCAAAGCATGTTGCGCACACGGAAGGCGTATGTATCCGCACCGAGCGCGCATTTGAATTTGTTTTTCCGGAAGACTCTTATTATCCCCTGATGACAGCCCATCGCCGCCATCACACATCCACACGCATAAAAATTGACCTTATGCTTAATTATTTCGGCAAAACCATTGGCGAAGCATGTAACTTATATCAAAAAGAAATGGGATTTGAAAGGAAAACGGCTCGTGCGCAAGTTCAAGCGCATGAAAATATGACGGGGTATTTCACCAGCTACTACTATGGCATGAAAAAGATTTGTGATTTAGAAAAGCAGCTATGCTGGGACAAGCGAGAATATACAGAGCTTTTATTCTCCTATGGCAGAATTAGCCTTGACACTTTTGAAAAGATTGTAAAATTAAATCCAAATGACCGTCACAGCTTGCGTCATGATTTTGCAAGTTTAATTCAGTTTAGTTAATTATGTATCCGCTTATAACAAACATTCAAAGATACGCCATACATGACGGCGACGGCATACGCACCACTGTTTTTTTCAAAGGATGCCCTCTTTCGTGTTCATGGTGCCATAATCCCGAAACCCAAAGCTTTAAGGCGGAAGGTAAGGTTTTCAGCTATTCGCCCGGCGAGCTTGCCGGAATTATAATGCGTGACCGGATTTTCTTTGAGGATGCGGGCGGCGTTACATTGTCCGGCGGCGAGCCTTTGGCGCAGGATACAACGTATATCCTTGCGCTTTTGAAAATTCTTAAACAAAATGATATAAATACGGCATGCGATACATGCGGTGATGTTCCTTGGGAAAATTTTGCTTCTGTTTTGCCGTATGTAGATGTATTTTTGTTCGATATTAAGGCCGTTTCAAGGGAGCTGCATATTCAGCACACAGGCCGGGACAATTTGCGGATTATTGATAATTTAAAGAAACTGGTTTCTTTAACAGCGGTATGGCTGCGAATACCTTTTATCGGCGGGTTTAATGATGGTGAAGAAATGCAGGAAATTATCAATTTAGCAAAAACAATTGCTCCCAATTGCAAGGTTTTCTTGCTGCCTTACCATAGCTTGGGCGAGGGAAAATGGGCAAAAATTAATAAGCACTCCAAAAAGACAGATTTTTACACGCCTTCATCCGAACAAATAAACACTGCTATTAAAAATTGGAAGTCGGCGGGATTTGAAATAGAAGTCGGCGGTTGAAATTAAGGAGGAAATTATATGGCGGAAGTCGTTATTACCCCAAGGGTTAAAGCTCTTCGTGCCCAAAGCGTGGGCACAGAACCCAGATTAAGTTTAGAACGTGCGCTTCTTGTTACAGAGGCATACAAAAAATATGAAGGTCAGGTTTCTACCCCGGAGCTTCGCGCCCATGCGCTTTTGCATTTAATGAAGCATAAAAAGCTATGCATAAACCCGGGTGAATTAATAGTGGGCGAAAAAGGCGCAGGTCCGCAAACCGCTCCGACATTTCCGGAATTAATTTGCCATAGCGCAGAAGATATGCAGGTTATGGACGCAAGGCCGCTTATTTCCTTTAAAGTTGATAAAAACGATATTGATGTACAGGAAAAGGAAATTCGTCCTTTCTGGGAAAAACGCTGTATGCGCAAAAAAATAATGGAAGCGGTAAGTTCAGATTGGAAAGACTGCTATTCCGCCGGGATTTTTACGGAGTTTATGGAGCAAAGAGGGCCGGGACACACTGTTGGCTCGGAAATTATTTATACTAATGGATTTTTGGATTTTAAAAAGCGCATTGCAAAAAATATAGAATCGTTAGACTACATAAGCGACCCTGATGCTTTATCCAAGGCAGAACAGCTTCGTGCAATGGATATCGCTTGCGATGCGGTAATTACTCTTGGAGAGCGTTACGCCGCCCTTGCAAAGTCAATTGCCAAAGAGGAAAAAGACCCCCAAAGAGCGGCGGAGCTTAGGCAAATAGCGGAAAATTGCAAAATAGTGCCGTCGGGCAAGCCGCAAACTTATTGGCAGGCAATACAGATGTATTGGTTTGTTCATATTTGCGTTACAACAGAGCTTAATCCCTGGGATGCCTACAGCCCGGGCCGCTTAGACCAGCATCTTATGCCTTTTTATGAGAAAGAAACTCAAAACGGCAGCTTGGACGATGCCCGGGCTTTAGAGCTTTTACAATGCCTGTGGATAAAATTTAACAATCAACCCGCCCCGCCAAAAGTGGGCGTAACATTAAAAGAAAGCAGCACTTATACAGACTTTGCTAATATAAATACAGGCGGTATAAATCCGGATGGTTCTGACGGAGTAAATCCCGTCAGCATGTTGATATTGGACTGCATGGACAGCATGAGACTGCTGCAGCCCAGCTCAAATGTACAGATTTCCAAAAAAACACCTTCTGTCTTTTTAAAGCGCGCACTGGAAATATCCAGAAAAGGTTGGGGGCAGCCGGCTTTTTATAATACCGATGCCATAATTCAGGAACTGCTTAATGCCGGAAAAAGCATTGATGATGCACGAAAAGGCGGCGCCAGCGGTTGCGTTGAAACAGGCGCTTTTGGCTCGGAAGCCTATATTTTGACCGGATATTTCAACCTGCCGAAAATATTTGAATTAACATTAAACAATGGTTATGACAAGGTTTCACAAAAGCAACTGGGACTTACTTTGGGATATGCGGAGGATTTTGTCAGCTGGCAGCAGCTTATGGAGGCTTATAAAAAGCAAATTTCTTATTTTGCGGATATAAAAATTAAAGGCTCAAATATTATTGAAGCGCTTTATGCCAAATATATGCCCGCCCCCTTTCTTTCAGTCATTACCAATGACTGCATTGACAAAGGCAAAGATTATAATGCAGGCGGAGCAAGATATAACACAAGCTATATACAAGGCGTCGGCATAGGCACTATTACTGATTCTCTTGCGGCCATAAAATACCATGTTTTTGATAAGCAAAGCATTTCAATGAAGGAATTAACCGCCGCATTAGATACTGATTTTGAAGAATCGGAAGAACTGCGTCAACTGCTGGCAAATAACTCCCCAAAATACGGAAATGATGATGATTATGCAGACAATCTGATGCATGAAGTATTTTTGGCTTTCCACAACAGCGTTTCCGGCCGCCCCAATGCCAAAGGCGGAACATACCGCATAAACATGCTTCCTACCACATGCCATGTATATTTCGGCGAAGTTTGCAGGGGCAGCGCAAATGGAAGAAAAGCAGGAAAGCCGCTTTCTGAGGGCATTTCCCCCACACAGGGAGCAGATACAAACGGCCCTACCGCCGTCTTATTATCGGCATCAAAAATGGACCATTTGCGAACAGGAGGCACTTTGCTTAATTTAAAATTCACCCCTTCTGCCGTTGCCGGAGAAAAGGGACTTAAAGCAATGGCCGGCTTGGTTCGTGCTTATTTTGCTATGGACGGGCATCATGTGCAGTTTAATATTGTTGACAGAGCCACACTTATTGATGCCCAGAAAAACCCGGAAGACTATAAAGATTTAATAGTTCGTGTGGCAGGATATTCCGACCATTTTAGGAATTTAAGCAAGGCATTGCAGGATGAAATTATAGAACGTACAGAGCAGAGTATAGGAGGTTAATATATGAATAGTTCATTTTATGCAGGAAACAGAAAGGCACTGTCTGACCGTATCGAAAAAACTGCGCTGTCAATTGTATTCAGCGGCAAACCTCCAAGAAAAACAAATGATGAATACTACCCATTTTTCACTGACCGCAACTTTATGTATCTTACGGGTATAGACCAAATGGATGCGGTATTAATGGGAGATACACTGTTTATTCCCCCGCCCGATTCCCATTTTGAACGCTGGAACGGCGAAAGGGTTAAAGCGGATAAAGCAGAGGATTTGTCCGGAATAAGTGATGTAAAATACTCTGTTGATTTTGAAAAGCAGCTTAACTACGCACTTAATTCCGATAGATATGATGCTGTATATTTACCATTATTCAAATACACCGCTGACGAGCCGGATGATGCCGCATACCGTCTTTCCCGGTATATTTGCGACAGATTCCCGCATATTAAAATAAAAAACCTAATGCCGCATTTAAAGGCATTAAGACTGATTAAGCAGCCATGCGAAATTGAAGCAATGCGCAAGGCCGAAGAAATTACACGCAAAGGCATACTGGCCATGATGCGCGCCGCAAAGCCCGGCATTACAGAACTTGAACTTAGGGCAGAATATTATTACACCCTAATGAAAAACGGATGCCATGAGCCTTCTTGCCCGCCAATAATATCCGCCGGTAAAAACAATTTCTGCATTCACTATCATGGCCATGCAGGGACAGCTAACGACGGCGATATGATTTTAAATGATGTAGGTGCATCATATAACGGTATTGTAACCGATGTATCCCGGGGCTGGCCCGTTAACGGCCGCTTTAGCGAAAAACAGCGGCTTCTTTACAACTGCGCTTTGGAAACATCCGATTATATGTTTGAGATAATAAAACCTGGCATGCCTATGGGCGATGTAGACAGCATAATACGAAAAATAAATTTTGAAAAGCTGCGCAGTATCGGCTTATGCGATAAATGGGAGGACATAGGAAAGTATATGTGGCACGGCGGAGCGCATCATGTGGGCTTTGATGTCCATGATGCAGTGGCCGTAACTTCCGAAACGCCCCTTGCTCCCGGTATGGTGTTCTGTGTAGATATTGGTATTTATGCAGAAGAATGGGGCATTGGTTTTAGACTGGAAGATAACTGCCTTGTAACAAAAGACGGCTGTGAAAATCTTTCAAAAGATATTCCCCGCAGTATTGAAGAGATTGAAGCGGTTATGGCAAATTGACTTTGCAATTTAATAATACATCAACACCAAAACCTTGTTCGGGCGGCCGCAAGCCGCCCGAACAAGGTTTTGGTTTAGTATTTAAGGCGTTTTACTTTACAAAATACTTAATAATTTTTGCCTTTGCACATGCGTGCATATCCTTTTCAGTTTGCTTAAACCACTCCAAAAAACGCTGTTCCGTGTGAATTTCAAGCACTTCCATTTCTGTCGCCATTGAAAGATTGCGTTCCGATTTATATTTACGCATTTCAGAAATAACCACTTTCAATCTTTCACCAAAACCGATAATATCGGCATTTAAGCCGGTAGGCTTTGCCCAATGCACAAGATGAATAGATGTTTCTTTTTCATATCGTTTAAAAAATTCCCGATAAATATACTCCGTTATATGCGGAACATATATAGCATACATTTTCATAACATTCAACAATACGTAATACAACGCATATTGTCCGCTTTTACGCTCCTGTATGCCATGAATATCCGGCTTATAAAGCCTTTCCTTAACAATTTCGATATAGTTATCACAAAAATCCTTCCAAAAAAACTCATCAATTTCATGCCGAGCAGAACCAATTTCATATTCATAAAGCAGTTTTGCGGCATTTGCCGTTGTTTCATTCGCCCGCTCAATAATCCATTTATCAACAGGCAAAAGATTTGGCGTATGCGTTAAGTCAAAGTCTTGAAGATGTGATATTGCAAACTTGGAAGCATTCCACAGCTTTGTCATAAAGCGTTTTGAAACAGACAATTCGTCAGGCGAAAAAAATGTGTCCGTTCCAAGCTTTGCCCCTGCCGTCCAATACCGCAAAGCATCAGCAGAATGTGCAGAAATCAGATATTTTGGGTCAAGGTCATTGTTATTCTTTGATTTGCTGATTTTTTCGCCCTTCTTGGCAAGGATAAAGCCGCATATCATTAAGTCTTTCCACGGTATACCGCCCGTATGATATAAACTGCGAACAATTGTATAAAAAGTCCATGTACGTATTATTTCATGCGCATGGGTTCGCATGCTCATTGGGGTTAGTTTCAATCCAAGTCTTTCGTTAATTTGCGGCGTAATACTTGATGTTGCCCAAGTGTCAAAAACTGCACTTTCGGGAGTAAAATCCTTACAGCCGCACCCGCAAATACCATTATATTCAGTTTCAAGCGGATTAACAGGAAGCTGTTCCGGCTTTGCAAAAGCAGCCCGCCCGCACTCTTTGCAATACCAAACAGGAAACGGAACACCAAAATAACGCTGGCGGGAAATACACCAATCCCATTTCAAATTTTCCACCCAGGCAATATATCGGTTTTTCATATTGGCAGGATACCAATTTATTTCATCAGCCGCTTCCAAAAACCTTTCTCTTTCGCTTAAAATATCAATATACCATTGCCGGGAAGGTATTATTTCGGCGGGCTTGCCGCAGCGCTCATGCGTACCCACGGCATGGTTAATTGTTTCGGATTTAAAAAGCAATCCCCTCTCATCAAGCAATCGTATAATTTCTTTTTGCGCCGCGACTACGTTTAAACCGCCGATAAACGGCACATTATCGGCAATATACCCATTTGGCCCAATAACTTTGCGGTATGGCAAATTATGTTTGGTAAACCATTCGGCATCGGTGCTGTCACCGAAAGTAGCACACATAACCACGCCTGTACCTTTATCAACACTAACTTTTTCATCAGTCAAAATTGGAATTTCATAATCATACAGCGGAACAACCGCCGACTTTCCAACATATTGCCTGTATCGTTCATCATCCGGATTTACAAACAGGCAAACACAAGCGTAAAGCAGTTCAGGACGGGTAGTGGCCACTTCAAGAGGTTTTCCGTCAACGAAAAATGGGATATAATTAAACTTGCTTTCTGCATCAACAGCATCAAGTTCCGCCTGCGCTATTGATGTTTGACATTCGGTACACCATAACACAGGGGATTCTTTAGTATACGCCTTACCCATTTTTACAAGCTCCAAAAACAATTCCTGTGATATTTTGCGTATTTCCGGGCTTATTGTTTGATATTCCGTCGCCCAATCCACCGAAAATCCAAGCGACTTCCAAAACTCCTTAAATTCGCTTTCATACTTCGCCGTTGCAGTTTGGCATTTTAAAATAAATTCGCTGCGGGGCAAAGAATTGGCACGTATTTTTTCCTCACGTTCAACAAGCCGCTCTGTCGGCAGACCGTTATCATCAAATCCAAAGGGATAAAACACATTATACCCCTGCATACGGCGAAAACGAGCAATCATTTCCGCTTGTGTATACGAAAACAGATGCCCAATGTGCAAACTGCCGCTTATCGTAGGCGGCGGCGTGTCGATTGAATAAACCTCGCCTGCTGCGCTTTTGTCAAAACGGTAAACTTGCTCCCTTTCCCAAAATTCCTGCATTTGTTTTTCAATTTGCGTAAAATCATAACGCTTTTCCATAAATAAAACCTCCAAATTTGTGCTAAACTCACGCTTTTTGCGCGTTTAGGTACCAAAATTAACCAAATACAATAAAAAATCCCAAGCAGTAAAAAATACTGCTTGGGACGAACATTATTGTCCGTGGTACCACCCAAATTCAGAAAAAAATAATTCTCTGCACTCTGCCGGTGCGGGACAGTAAAAACCATCCGATACCGCTTTCCTTATAACGGCGGAAACTCCGTTGAAGTCTACTTAGATATTTAATCCGTTCGGTTCACAGCTCGAAGGCTACCTTCCAAACTTCCCTCACGAGAGCTTACACCAACCGCTCCCTCTCTGTGCTTTGGAAAGAATGTACTCCTCCTCGTCAATGCCTTTATTGTATTCAATTATTTATATAATACCATAGCCTGTTGAAAATATCAAGATAAAAAAACCCAATAAAAATATTGAAAAAAATGGTTGACGAATATTATATCTTGTTATATAATGAAAATATAAAGGGATGGTATACATACCAATTCCCATATAAGAAAGGGCTAAAATAAAATGTGCTTGCCCGGCGTTAACTTGACGGTATCCTCCGGACAAGCACCAAAACAGGCCCTTAGACCTAAGAACAGTATACACTCACTTAGGTCTAATTGTCAAGCCGAAGTTAAATACACACTAAGGCAAACAAAAATAAGACGAAAGGTGGGTTATTTTTATGCAAAAATATAACTCAAGAAAGATTGATGATTTAGGTAGATTAGCTTTACCTGTAAAGCTAAGAGAAGAACTTGGTATAGATCCTTTTATGAGAGTTACTCTCTTACCTGTAAATAGTATAGTGCTTTTATTTGTTGGTAACAGCAATAGTGCTAATAATGCTAGTAATACTGTATCTCAAGAGATTACTATGGTTCAGGGTGTTAATTCTGAAGTTGATGAACTTGGAAGAGTTATTTTATCTGATGATTTTATTAAAGATATGATGTGGGATAAGGGTGATAGTATTGGTGTATATCTTGCTGATTCTGATACCGCTGTTTTGAAGAAGAAGGGTAAGGATGTTTGGTTTGAGGGTTATGATGTTGGTAGGTAGGGGTTGTGTTATTGTGCGGGCGGCTTGCAGCCGCCCGCTTTTCTTCACAAAAACATCTAAGCTGCTTTTTTGCTTCTTAAAAGCCTTAACCCATTTAATATTACCAGTATTGTACTGCCTTCATGTGCAATAACAGCCAAAGGTATAGGCAGTGTCGTCACAAAATTGGTAATACTAAATATCACTATAATCGACAAAGCAAACACAATATTCTGCCTTGTAATGCGTTTTAAACGCTTAGACAAATCCACCGCTTTTGATAAAGAGCCTAAATTGTTTTTCATAAGCACAACATCGGCCGTTTCCAGGGCAACATCTGTACCCTCTCCCATAGCAATGCCTATATCCGCCGTAGCAAGAGCCGGGGCATCATTTATGCCGTCCCCCACCATAGCAACAGTCAAATATTTTTCTTTTAAGTCTTTTATGGCATCCACTTTTTGCTCCGGCAGGCAGGAAGCGTAATAGTTCCTTAACCCGCTTTCTTCGGCAATGCTTTTTGCAGTCTGCTCGTTGTCACCGGTTATCATAACCGATTCTATGCCCATATTTTGCAAACTAACTATAGCTTCTATGGTTTCGGGCCTTATGGTGTCTTTTAAAGCAATTAAGCCGACAACGCCTTCATCATCACCAACATATACAATAGTTTTGCCTTCTTTTTGCAATCGCTCTGCCGCATTATCACAAAAATCTGCGGCTGACCCGCTTACAAATTCAGCCTTTCCTATCTTATAGCTTTTATTAGCAAATTTGCCCTTCACGCCAAAACCCACCACATTTTCAATAGAAGAAGGTGCTGTCACAATAATATCAAAATTTCTTTTAGCATGATTGATTATGGCATCCGCCAAAGGATGTGTGGAATGACTTTCTATAGAAGATGTTATTTCCATTAATTCCTTTTCAGTCATGCCTTCTTTTACGTAAACATCTGTAACCACCGGCCTGCCCTTTGTTAAAGTTCCGGTTTTATCAAAAGCTATGGCCTTTAAAGCGGCAAGTCTTTCAAGCTGCACCCCGCCTTTAAACAATATGCCGCTGCGTGCCCCGTTTGAAATAGCAGATAAAGCGGCAGGCGTAATGGAAGCCACAAGTGCGCAGGGAGATGCCACAACCAAAAGTACCAGTCCGCGGAAAACTGCCGCGGGAAGTTCCATATTAAAAACAAAATATCCCAAAAGAATTACAGCGGCAGAAACAGCAATAACCGATTTTGCATATGGCCCTTCAAATTTTTCTATAAACAATTGGGAAGGGGATTTTTCGCTTTGGGCATTTTGCACCAGACGTATAATTCTTTGGAACAATGTCTGGTCGCTTGGTTTGGTAATTTTTACCTGTATAGAGCCGCGCATATTTACGGTAGATGCAAAAACATCATCGCCAATGCCCTTTTCGCTCGGCATGGATTCGCCCGTTATTGCAGATTCGTCAATATTTGTTTCCCCAAGAAAAATAATGCCGTCGGCGGGTATTCTTTCACCCGGTTTTACCAATATAATATCTCCTATGTATAAATCTTTTACCGCAACTTCTTCTTCTTTTCCGTCAGAAAGCCTTACAGCGGTTTCGGGCTGAAGGTCCATAAGTGCGGATATCTCTTTGTGGGATTTGTTGAAAGTATATGTTTCCATCGCTCCGCTTAAAGAGAAAATAAATATAAGCATTGCCCCTTCTCCCCAATATCCGATAACGGCGGCTCCAATTGCTGCAATCATCATCAAAATATCTACATTTAAGTCTTTTTCCTTTATAGCATCCAAAAACCCTTCTTTCGCCTTAACAAAGCCGCCAATTAAATAAGCCAGAACATACAGCGCTATACTGCTGTATAAAACATTCCACAGCTCCAAAAGCCATGCCGAAAGAATAAACGCACCGCAAAGAAGCGCCAAAACCAGCTCATAATTGGTTTTCAGTGTTTTGAAAATTCTTTCCATCATTAATACCTCCATATATTTTATATTAATTTTTATAAAAAAATCGGACAGCCTACGGGAAGGTGTCCCGCAGGCTGTCCGATAGATAATCAGAGTTCTGCTGCCCCAAAGGGGCCCGGCTGCATGAAATAATTCAATAGATAAAGATGCTTGAAGTATTTCACCGCTTGCTCAATAACAGTATATCATATGCAAAAACAAAATGCAATGGTTTTTAAAAAAATAAATTTTTGTTAATTATGGAATATTTATTTTATTCTGTCATACAGTCCCGCCCTATCGTTCACCACAAAAATGCGCATCATATCCATAGATAAATCAAGCCCCCGGCCATCTCCCCTAAGCAGTCCCCTTTCCACAAGCTTTATAATCGTTGGCACGGCCCAGCCGGGCAGTTGGTTAACTGCATTAAAACGGTCTGTTTGTCCCATCTTCTCCACCGATTCTTCATAATCCATTCCTAAGTATGTTAAAAACCCTTTAACAACAGCCGCACCCATTTCAGGTCTGCGATGCCTCAAAATCTCTACATCAGGATTATTAAGGGGACTGTCTATAAATGCGGTTTCTACCAATATTGACGGACAGTTTGTATGTTTAATAACGCCGACATCTTCTCTTCGCCAAACACGCCTGTTACGCAAACCCATTTCGCTGCTGTATACATCTTGCATAACCGTGGCAAATTCCAGGCTGTCGTCCCTGAAATAAAGCGTTTCTGCGCCTGTTCCTCCTCCGGCATTTACATGTATGCTTATAAAATAATCAGACCCCCAAGCATTGCTGGCTTGCCATCTGGCATTAATAGAGCTTGAATTATCCTTGCCGAGATTAGTCTCAAGCGTAGGACGGGAAAGCATTACTTCAAATCCCCTTTTTTCTAAAATCTGCCCCGCAAATTTAGCCACTTCAAATGTAATATCTTGTTCCCGCATGCCATTGCCGACTGCACCGGTATTCCAGCCGCTAAAATTATGACCTGCATCCAAAAATATCTTCACTTTATATCTGCTCCTTTAAAAAATGATTCGTCTATGCTATACTATAGTTGATGTCCCGAGTATGTGACAAAATAGAAGGGGTAATGTCATGCGCATTATTGATATTTCAAGAACAATCAGCAATGGGATGCCGGTTTTTCCGGGGGATATGCAAGTGAATTTAACAAAGTATAACTCCTTGGAAACAGACGGTTTTGTATCGTATAGGTTGGACAGCGGCTTGCATATTGGGACGCATATTGACGCTCCCATGCATATGGTTCATGACAAGCGGCTTATGTCCGATTTTGATATAAGTAATTTTATAGGCAAGGGTGTGCTTCTGAATGTTGTTGGCGAAAGCCCTATTATAATGAAATCTGATTATGAGCAGATTATCCATGAAAATTCTATAGTCCTGCTTTATACAGGGCACGACCGCTTTTGGTATGATTCTCCGGAAAAATATTATACAAAATACCCCTCAATTGACCCTCTTTTGGCCGAATTTCTTGTATCAAGAAAAATCAAAATATTGGGTATGGACATGCCTTCACCCGACCATGCTCCCTTTAACATACATAAAATTTTCCTTGGCAATGATATATTTCTGCTTGAAAATCTTACAAACCTGCAACTATTGGATGACATTTCAGATTTTGAAGTAATGGCCTTCCCGCTTAAAATTACCGCTGAAGGCAGTTTTGTGCGGGCGGTGTGCCGGGTAATTGAGGTGGCTTTGTGAAACTGATTGTTACCGAAAAACCATCTGTCGGCAGAGATATCGCAAAGGTACTAAAGGTATCCGGCAAGTCAGACGGCTATTTGCACAATGATTCCTATGTAATTTCCTGGGCAATTGGACATCTTATTACCCTTTGCGACCCGGAGGACTATGACGCCGCCCTAAAACGCTGGAAAATCGACGCCTTGCCTATAATCCCGGGAGAATTGCGCCTTAAAGCAATTTATAAGACCAAAAAGCAGTTGAATGTTTTAAGCAAATGGATGAAATCGTCAAAGATAACAGAAATTATATGCGCCACAGATGCCGGGCGTGAAGGAGAGCTGATTTTTCGATATATTTACGATTTTGTGGGTTGTAAAAAGCCCGTAAAACGCCTATGGATTTCATCCATGACTGACGATGCCATAAAAAACGGCTTTGCAAGCCTGCGTCCCTCTGCTGATTTTGATGATTTGTATTATTCTGCCAGATGCCGCAGCTATGCCGATTGGCTGGTGGGCATAAATGCCAGCAGGGCATATTCACTTACGCATAATGCGCATCTTACAATCGGGCGTGTACAAACCCCTACACTTGCTATAATAGTTGCCAGGCAAAAAGAGATAGACAGCTTTATTCCAAAGGATTATTGGGAGGTGCATGCAGACTTTGCGGCAGAAATTGGTCAATATTCGGGCAAATGGTTTAGTGAAACAAATAAAGACGGAAAAATTGACACCAAAGAGGCCGCAGATGAAATTGCAAAAAAGGTTCGCGGGCAAGAAGGCGTTGTTAAGTCAGCAGAGCGCGAAGAAAAACGCCAGCCTCCGCCGCTTCTTTATGATTTGGCAGAGCTTCAAAGGGACTGCAACCGCAGATACGGCCTTTCGGCTGCCAAAACTTTAAGCATAGCCCAAGACCTTTACGAAAAGCATAAACTGATTACATATCCTCGTACAGACAGCAGGCATTTAAGCAAAGATATTAAGCTTAATCCCATAATTAACGCTTTGGGAAGCAAGGCTGAATATGCAGAATATGTCAAATATATACACTTGCTGGATAAATTGCCTATAACAAGCCGTATAGTGGATGATTCAAAAGTCACTGACCACCACGCTATTATCCCCACAGAAAAAAAGTCTCAAATAAATCTGCCGGAAAATGAAAAACGTGTATATGAACTTATTGCACGCCGTTTTTTATCTGCTTTTTATCCGGCACATATTAGAAATATTACCACGGTAACAACCGTTGTGATGAATGAAAGTTTTTTATCTAAAGGGTCAGAAGTACTTCAAATGGGCTGGAAAGAGCTTTATTCAGACGATAAAAGCGATGAAGATGAAGGTATTTTGCCGCCTTTGGTCAAGGGCCAGATATCAAAGGCAGTAAAAGCCGGCGCAAAAGCAAAGAAAACTCAGCCGCCTAAGCCTTATACAGAAGCCACTTTATTGTCCGCTATGGAAAATGCCGGCAAAACCGTGGAGAATGAAGAAATTGCAAAGCAGATGAAAGAAAACGGCCTTGGAACCGCCGCAACAAGGGCATCTATTATTGAAAGGCTTTTGGCGGTGGAATATATTGTCCGTAAGGGCAAAAATCTTGCTCCAACAGAAAAGGCTGTGCAGTTGATTCAAATTCTGCCCGCAGAAATAACATCCGCAGAAACCACGGGACGCTGGGAAAAAGGGCTGTCTTCCATTTCAAAAGGCAGCATGAACCCCGACCGCTTTATGGGCAGCATAGAGAAATTTGTTCGGTTTTTGGTTGATAATGCGCAGTCATCCCCAAAAGATATCGTATTTGCAGCCGAAAAGCCCGGTAACGGCAAAGGTGCTAAAAAAAGCCGCAAGTCTGCAAGCCTTGGAAAATGTCCAGTTTGCGGCGGTGATGTGTTGGAAAACTCTAAGTCTTTTTATTGTGCGGGTTGGAAAAAGGGCTGTAAATTTAATATTTGGAAAAATTCTGTAAAAAATTACAATTATGAAATAACATCTTCGGACATTTCTAATCTTTTGTCAGGTAAAGCCGTAAAAGACATACAATTAATTCTACCGGACACAAAGGAAAAAGCCGCCGCAGAGCTTATTTTGGATATACAGTCGGCTTCTACGGTACGTTTTATTAATCTTAGGCGCATATAAAATGCATAAATTTGTAAGGGCGTGCCTGCCACTTGCGTACAGTTAATGTTTATATATCCATACCCGCAATGACAAGTTGAATTTAAAATTATAATGTACGAAAGGATTATTTTGCTAATGAAAGAGGAGCAGCTACTTGACAAAACATTAGAAATTCTGGGAGAAAACGGCGCAGACGAAGCTTACAAATATATTTTGTCGGAGAAAAATCAATTAGAAGAATATAGCAGCCAGTTGTACAATTTTTTATATTGTTTGAGTGCCGTAACCGGCGCTAAAGTTGAATCGCTTGCATGGATAAAGGAATCTATAATTGACGAAAGATATTGGTACAGACCTGAAGTATTTGAAGACAGCGATTTGGATTCAATACGAAACGAAGCCGTGTTTTTAGATTGCAGAAAAATATCAGATACAAGGTATTATGAAGCTTTGAAATCCGCAAAAACCCTATGCACATGGGATGAAGTAAAAAACACGAAGCTTGCGCTTGTATTGCACGGAAATCAACAAAATATGTTTTCAGACAGAGGATATTGGAAATTTATGCGTGATGAAGGATATCAAGTCGAGTATGTGCAATCAAAGATTATAGATTCGTATATGCTGTATAGATGGGAAGATAACGCAGAAACCCAGCTTGACAGCGTGATTGGCAAACTTTCTTGGGATAGCTATAGCACTCATGCGCTATGCGGATTTTCAGCCGGGTGCGACGAAATATTGAAAACATTGCTGAATAAAGATATTAAATGCGAAAAAATTATATTGCAGTCCCCTTGGATTCCGATAATCGACGAAAAGCTTGATGAGGTTATGCTTGCGATTGAAAATATGCAAATCAGAATAATTTGCGGCTCAAATGATGATGATTGCTTGACCTATGCGGAAAAGCTTGCAAAAGAGGCAGATATAAGGGGCCTTAATTGTGAATTGCAAGTGATTAGCGGGCTTGGGCATAGTTATCCCCTTTAATCCCCTTTGTAGCAAAAAATAGGCGGCTTGTCAGCCGCCCTGCACTACACTAATTACAGATAAGTGCGTATATTAAATATAGTAGGGCAGATGCTCCCTCATACTTTCTTTCTTCAAATAACCAAAATCATAATCAATACGTTTTGATTCAATAGTATTTTTTACCTTCCACCCCATTTTATCCATAAGCTCGTCAGATAAAGTTATTTTGCCTTCGCTGTCAATTATTGAACTAAATACTTGTATTTCGGGGTTGCATTCATCAGCCCTGCACAAAATAACCTTATTATTCATGGGCACCAAAAAGACTTTTGATTCGATTTTCAGCATTAACTCATTCCTAAACGAATCAGATATAAATACTTTGCCTGATTCTTCAATATTCCTAAATTTGTATCCTTTTAAAATATCTGACATAAAAAGAACCCACCTTTCGTCTTGTTTTTGTTTGCCGTAAGTTTTTGTTTTAACTTCGGCTTGACAATTAGACCTAAGTGAGTGTATACTGTTCTTAGGTCTTTTTAAGGGCCTCGTGGTGCTTGTCCGGGGTGACTGGTCAAAGTTTGGTACCGGGCAAGCACGTTTTTAATTCAAAGCCCTCATATTAAGTTGTTTATAAAGGTAATGGCCCTTTGCCATTTCTTTATATGCCTACATTATATATTAAGATGCAATGTTCGTCAATAGTTTTTTGAAAATATTTTTAGAATATTAAATCACCACCATCCGATAAACGAATGGTGGTGATTTTTAGTATTTTTATAACAAATTCCTATCAGATAATTTTGAAAGATATTTCAAATGTTCTGCATGATGCTCTTGTAAATGCTCCTCCCGCAGACGGAATTGCCAATTACCGCTGGCGATACCGGGCGTGTTCATACGGTAATATGAATCCAGCCCCAGCACGTCCTGGATGGGTATAACGGCAACGGAAGCCGAAGAAAGAAAGGCCATACGAATTAAATCCCAGTGGGCATTGCTTCCGTCTACATTAAGATATCTTCTGAATTGGTCTTTAATCTCTTCGTCTGCGGCGGCGTACCAGCCTGCCGTAGTGTCGTTGTCATGTGTACCCGAATACACAACTACATTACTTGTAGTATAATTATGCGGCATATGAGTATTATCCGTACCCGCATCAAAACCAAACTGCAAAACTTTCATCCCCGGTAAGTCCAGCTCGTCACGAAGTTTTTCTACGGCGGGCGTGATGATGCCTAAATCTTCGGCAATAATGGGCAAATTGCCCAAGCGTTTTTTTATTGCGTCAAAAAAGTCTTTACCGGGTCCCGGCATCCACTTGCCCTTTTTGGCCGTTTTTTCGCCGTAAGGCACTGCCCAGAAGCTTTCAAAACCTCTAAAATGGTCAATGCGCAATATGTCGCAGCATTCTAAAGATTTGGAAATGCGTGATATCCACCATGTATATCCATTTTTTTTAAGATTTTCCCAATTATATAAAGGATTGCCCCAAAGCTGGCCGTCTTCACTGAAATAGTCCGGCGGAACGCCCGCAACAGAATATGGAGTGCCGGCAGAATCCAGCATAAAAAGGTCTTTGTTGCCCCAGCAGTCGGCACTGTCATAGGCCACGAATATAGGAATATCTCCAATAAGTTTTATGCTGTTTTTGGCGGCATAGCGCTTTAATTCTGCAAATTGTGCAAAAAATATAAATTGCAAGAAGTTTTGATACTCAATCTCATCCGCAAGAAGTTTTTGCCAGTGCATAATTGCCGCAATTTCCCCGGTAGCAATATCTGTCGGCCAAGACTGCCATACAGCACCGTAAAAATAGTCATCTATTTGATTTTTTGACAATAATTTTTTATTGTTTTTGGCATAAAGATTATATTCACGGCTTTCGGGGTTATTTTGCCGCTCTTTTATAAAATGTGCCTTAATAGCCACAAACAAGCTGTAGTCTGTAAGCCAAAAAGAATTATGCCTTACAAATTCATTATATTTTTTTGTAAGGTTTTGGTCTGCACCGGTGGCAAAGTTGGCAAAAGCCAGGCGGAACATGCGGTTTTTAAATTCCATAACCATTGGATAGTCTACTATATTATTAGGAAAAATATAATTAAGATTGATGTCCTCTTGGTTTAAAAGCCCCCAATCCACCAATGTTTCCGGACAGATAAGCAGATGATTTCCTGCAAAAGTCGAAAAGCTTTGATAAGGAGAATCTCCGAAAGATGTGGGACCCAAAGGCAAAATTTGCCATAATTTTTGACCGGCCGTTTTAAGAAAATCTATAAAATCATAGGATGTACGGCCCAAATCTCCTATTCCAAATTTTGTATACAATGAGGTGATGTGGGCCAAAATGCCGCTTGTTCTTGAGTTTTCCATAATTACATCCCTTCTTTACTGTGTAGTGTCCATATAGTTATTATGCACTAATATGCGTCAAAATTCAATTAAAATCTTTTCTTTTAAATAAAAGTATTTGGTAAAAATGAAATATGGTTAAAATCGCGTAAAAAAGCCATTTTCGATATAAGCAGACTCTACAAAGAAGAGTTTTAAAAGCTTGTTAGTTTTATCATATTGAACCAGAAGCTCTATAGTATTTTGAAATTTATTTGGCGCATCATAATAGAGCAGAAAGATTTTAGGCTTTTAGCTTATAGTTATTTTACTTTTAAATAACTATGCAAAGCCGAAAACCTAAGAGCTTTTGCAAAATCGGATTATTGCAGACGCGCTGTGATAATTCAAAAAATGGGGGAGATTTTATGAAGTTTCGTGTATTTGCGGGAGCAGCCGCTATGGCTATTCTTCTTGCTACAACAGCCTGTGGAGGAAATTTGGCTAATAATGCTGGGGCTTTAAGACATGACGGCATAGCCCGCAACGGCGTTGTACGTGTAGGCGATGTTCCAAACGGCGTGATACGTGATGGTTATTCGGCAACACACAGGGGGGCATATAACAATGGCCGTGCTGCCGGTACCAGAACAGGAAGAGTGGGACGCACCGTTAGAAGCACAGGTATGGATGCAAGACGTCTTGGAAATGCAGTAACAAATACAAGAAATACTCTTCATAACGGAGTAAATCAAACAAACACTATGCATAACAACACATTGACACGTCAAAACCGTAACACTGCCAATGTAAACCATAACCGCACTAATGCTAACATTAACCATAACCGTACCAATGCCAATGTTAGCCACAACCGTACTAATGCTGTTGTAAATCATAATCGTACTAATGCTAATGCTATCCAAAATAATGTTGGCGGTTTAAACACAAATACTAACAGAACTAATGTAAACCACAACATGCAAGGTACACAGCTTGACGGAAACAACCGCACCGGCGCTTACAGTAACACAAATAATTTTGACAATGCTGTGTATTACGGCAATGAAAACCAAAATATGAATGCAAATAGAAATTTTGGTGAAAACACTCTTGGTCAAAGCAGAATGCGTCAAAATGCGCCTGCAGCAACACCCAGACCTGCTGTTAACAATGAAGGACGCACTATGGTAGACGGCACACAGCAAAATGGACGTATAAATAATACAATGGGTGTTGAAACACAAAGAAATATCAGAGAAGGTTATCTTATTAACGACAACAGCGCATTTGACGGCACTGCTGTAAGAAACAATAATCAAGTTAGAGAAAATGCCGGAAATGTAAGGCATAATGTAAATACAGGCACAAGAACTGCCGGAAATACAACAGCACAAAGAACCGTAGCAGCGCAAAGAGGTGTAACACAAAGAGGTGTAACAACACAAAGAACTATCGGTACAGTAAACAATATGGCTCAGACATATTAACAGCAGCAATTTCCAATTGTTTACCGTATAAAATAGCTTGCTAAGAAAATAATAGTAATAACCTGCTGCTAAGGTAAACATCATTCAGGATGAACATATCTTTGCGGCATGGGAGTATATCTTATCAGACCTCCTTCATAAAGGAAGGGCCGAGCTTGCAAAGAAAAGAGGGACTGCATAGTCCCTCTTTTTATGCATAATAAATTATGCTGCGATTAATGACATTTTTAATTGCACATAATTTTTACAAAAAAATATCAAGAAAACTGTTGACATTTGAAAATCATGGTAGTATAATGGCTTCATAGAATTGTGTGCGCTATACAAAACAGTACCTTAGGACTTACCCGACCCAATAAAGAAGCCTGCAAA